>PJEL010000567.1_pt1 | contig 43225 bp, 35 predicted proteins | sample 1853271 | NCBI WGS metagenome assembly PJEL01 (sample SAMN08108733, study PRJNA415343) | Invertebrate metagenome, whole genome shotgun sequencing project. | host: Globobulimina | place: Sweden: Gullmar Fjord | collected 2015-08
CGAGGTTAAGAAATATGAGACTTACTTCTATCTGCACCTTCCGGGTTAATTACTCGGTGAATAGTAGATGGGAAATAGCCGCCTGACGCTTCTTGTAGCATGTCACCGATATTTACCACTAAACAACCAAAGTCGCCTGGTACATCAAACCAACTACCGTCTTTTTTCTGAACTTGCAAACCACCTTGGTTTGCGGCAGGTAATACAGTTAGTAAGTTAATGTCGCCGTGCGCAGCAGCACGAATCGCACCTACTTCTTCATCACCTGTAATTGGTGGGTAATGAAGAATTCGTAATAACGTTTGTTCGCTATCTTTAATCATTGAAGACAGCGCTGCTTTGTAGTTTACCGCTACATCTGCAGGAGAGTGCTTTTCTACCCAGTCTAAAAGTGTAGACGCCAACTCGTTCGCTTGAACAAAGTAGTTATGAACTTCTTCGCGCAATGCTTCCGGACACTGTCCCCAAGGGTAATAGTGATAATATTCTTTGATGTCTTTTTTGTCATGACCTTTGGCCGTTTCACTTACTGTATCTGGGAAGAATCCGTCTTGTGTATCAACATTAAAGTGAAAGTCTTGTTTATTTTCCGATGAAAAATAGCCAGCCCAGTTGTTATAAATAGACTCTAAAAGATCTTTCTGTAAAGGATGGTTTTTTAGTACACCAAAACCAGTTTCATGAAGAGACTTTACAAACTCTTCCGCTGCATTATCAGCTTTATAATCAACAATAGATAACATTATAATTTAACCTCTTATTTTATGCGGCGAATTATATGTGATTTTAGCGCGTAATCAAAAAATAAAGAGGAAAAAACTAACTTGGATCAAACTAAATGTTTATTGAACCATTTTTTGACCGATTAAACTTACTAAACACCCTATTCCCAAACTGAAAAACACCTAGCCCCAAAACAATTAGCAGACCACCTGTTAATAAACTTATAGAAAAGCGTTCGTTGTTTAAAATAATACCTAAACTCATAGACACCACAGGCGTTAACATTGTTACTAAAGCGACTGTGCTTGCTTCAAGTTTCTGAAGAATATAAAAGTAAGCTAAAAAACCAAGAAGCGAAGCAAATAGTCCCATGTAAATCACGGCCCAAATGGATCGCATCTGCCACTCTTGGTAATTCACCTCACCATCAAGGACAAACCAAGCGATTAGGTAGACTGGAAGCGATACAAGCAGAGAACCTACGGTTGTTGATAAAGGATGCAAATCAACTTTGACCCCTTTTACTAAAACGCTACTTAAACTAAACAGTACTACGCCAATAAATATAAAACTAAATCCATAAATAGCACCGTCGTTAATTATCATATTTTCACTGCAGACAATGGCCAATCCAGCTAATGCTATTAACAAGGATATCTTTTTTGTTTTAGTAAATTTATTTTCTGATAGCCAGCGTTGTGCCAAGAGACCAGACAAAATCGGTGTTAAACCGAAACTTAGCGCCATTAACCCCGACGAAATATATTGAGCTGCAAAATAGCAAAACAGCATTCCTACAGACAAGCTAATGCTAGAGAATAAATATACCTTTAGGGCATTTCTTGACGTGTTTAATTTAATATTGAGGACTTTCATGAGTAACAGGCCAAAAGATGCCGCAATTCCCATTCGCATTAACAATGACAGTGTTGGTGATATTGATTCGCTGCTCCAAACTATACCAAGAGGGGTAGTAGACCAGACAAGTACAACAACTAAAAAGGCAAGAGATACCGGCATTTGTATTCCAATAAACAAGGCTAACGTGAATCAGCTAACTTAAAGCTAGAGTATATACTTTAACCGAATTACCACGAAGTAAAAATTTCATGTGACTGTTTTATTATCCCATGCCAAAGTAAGCTAAACATGCTATCTTATAGCTTCATCGTTTTAGGAGTAAAAATGAAGAGAATCATTGCTTTAATATTAGTTTCAATTACCGCTAGTTTAATTATCGGTCTTTTATCTCTTTCTTCTTATTTAGCAAAATGGGCAGTGAAAGAAACCTTCCTAGAACAACAGTTAACTCTGCAAGATAACTTCCAATTAAGCTACGACCCATTTATAAGTGAACTGACGATTTCTGATGCAGCACTGATGTATCAAAATTCCGAAGAGTTAGTTTCCTTTAAGTCGCTTATTGTTAATTTTGATCTGCTACCTCTGTTTAGTAAAACACTTTTAATAAATAAATTTGAATTCTCTGGTCTTAATCTAAGTGTAGATCAGCAAGCGGACCAAGCACTTATGATTGGAGGTTGGTCTATCTCCAACTTAGACTCTAAAAACAAAAATATTGAAACTAAGGATACAGAGAACAACCAGCCTGCTGAAAAGAGCGAGCCATTTATTAATCAAGTCCAAATTGGAAGCATTGTTTTTAAAGATTTAAATGTGAGTGCAAAAGTTATAAAGCAGGAGCATGACATCGCTATTGAGTCATTAACAATAGAAAAACTAGACTTGCAATTAGGTGAACTCTACCAACCAACTGCGCTTTCATTTTTGTTCGATACAAGCCTGCAATATAAATTAGAAGATCTCGATAGCACACTATCATTGAGCACTAACTTGTTCTTAGAAACGGCGCCAGATATTATTTTTGATAAAAACGACATTGCCAACCTCCAGTTTCAAACAGAGTCGCTCTTATTAAAATTACAACAAACCAATGTAAAATCAGGTGTTCAAGATATTGCACTTAGCTTTAAAGCGTGGCAAACCAATTTAACGGACGTTAATGCGTCTACAAATGGCGGCGTAAAAAGTGATTTGCTGTTAAATTCATTTATAGAAGGCCTAAATGTGTCCACTATAGGCTCTGAACACAAAATGTTTACCTTTGAAAAACTAGCGTTAAATAACGTCGCATCCGAAATAAACATGACCGGAGCCGTTCTTGAATATGATGTGGCATTTTCCGACATTCAGCTAGTTGACTCTCAAGCCATGCCAAATAAAGAGGAAACTCTACCTGCCCTTTTAGACTTAGAATCTCTTAGTATCACCAATGGTTCTTTTACAAATCAACTCTCATCTATAGAAAAAATTGAGATTGGTTCATTAGTAACTAACGTGGTTGTAAACAAAGACAAGTCTATAGCCAACCTAGTTTTACCAAAACCAACTGTTGATGACGAAAATTCGGCTACCAATCAAGAAAATTTACAAAACAATAGTAAACAAGTTGCGGAAGTAGCAAACAATAAAGCCAATCAAAAAAGTGCCAATAAGGCTGTTCTTGCCGCCGCTGATTTACCAAGTGAAGCCCTACCAGAACAAACAACTTTGAATGACGACGACGCTACTTCAAAGAAAATGGATATCAAACTTGTTGAATTGGTAAATGCAGGACCATTTAAATTAAATACACTTGATTTAAGTGTGGAACCTAACTTTCGCTCTCTAATAGAAGTGCAAAAATTCCGTTTAGCTGACATTGACAGCAAACAGCCTCAACTTGTTACCACTTTTGATTTAGCGGCGACGAACAACACTTACGCCAAAATTAATATTTCTAATCAAAGTCAGTTATTTATCGAACAACCAACACACACTATTAAGGTGCTGCTAGATGAAATGGATTTAGCATCTTTGTCTCCATATGTAAGTTCTGCACTGGGTTATCATATAAATACCGGGCAGTTAGACAGTGAAGTAAACGCAACTGTCATTGGCGATAAAATTGATGGTGAAGCCGATTTATTAATGCGTTCAGTCGACTTAACCGCTATTTCCAATCAAGGTGAGGAAAGTGGCTTTAGTGGTGGCGCAATTTCCTTTAATTACGCCCTGAGCATGCTTAAAGATGGTGATGGCAATGTTGATTTGAATGTACCTTTCGACGGTGATTTAAATAACCCTTCTGTTGGTTTTACTGGTTTTCTGTCACTCATAGTGCAAAGAGCAACAATGTCAGCCGCTAAAGACTACCTTATTAATACCTTTGTGCCATATGCCAACGTGGTTAACTTTGCGTTGTCGGCCAGCAAACATGTATTAAAGCTTAGGTTCAATGATCTAGCATTAACGGCTAAAAAATCGGAATTAACCGAAACCCAAACTGAACGATTGTCTCAACTTAGCTTAGTATTAAAAAAACACGATACAACCAGTATTAAAGTCTGCCCTATTGGCGTTGTCGCTGATTTAACTACAAGTGCCGAACAGATAGAAAGCCAGGATGTTGTTACTCAAAAATCAATTACCGCTACGCAAGTACAAGAGTTAATGGATTTGAACCAAGCGCGAGCCGAAAAGATAAAGGCTTATTTAGTAAATGAAGGAAATGTTAAATCGAAACGTATTCTTGGTTGCTCACCAACCATTGACTATAAAAAAGGTGCCGAGCCTAGGGTTTCTTTTAACGCGACTTAACTCTATTTAACAAACCGACAATTAGCCTAACTTTAATAAGCTGTTACAATGCCCGCTTTTTTAATACAAAGAAGTGTATTGTGCGTTTATTAAAGTTAGCAACCCACCCTCAAGTTACAGACTTAAATGGCTCTACTTTTACTAGAAAAGCAACTCGAGCTATTGTGCTTAATAACAATAATATTTTACTGCTTTACACTCAGCGCTACGACGACTTTAGCTTACCTGGCGGTGGCGTAGATGAAAATGAAAGCCACCTTGATGGGCTTATACGAGAGCTAAAAGAGGAAACTGGCGCACAAGCCATATCGAACGTAAAAGAATTTGGCCTATATCGCGAATACAGACCTTGGTACAAGCCTGACTTTGATGTAGTACATATGGAATCTTATTGTTTTACATGTGACATAGACGGAGATTTACTTGAGCCGCAATTTGAAGCTCACGAAATTCAAAATGGTATGAAACCACAATGGGTGAATATTCACCACGCAATAAAGCACAATGAAAATACAATTGCGCATAGTGATAAAAAAGGCATGTCTATAGAAAGAGAAACCTTTTTATTGAAACTTATTGTAGAAGAATTAATAAAAAAACAGGGCTAGTTTACTGTAGCCCTATTTCAATATCTGTAATAACAAAATTACCTGAGAATACCGGATCCGGAACGCCTCGAGTTTCCAATGCAAAGTAACTTTTATCTTGTTCTGGCAAACCATGAAAACCACCAATAACCTGATAAAGCCAAACCTCAGGGTCAAAGTCTAAGTTCTTAGTTTTATAATAATCTAATGCCGTTTGATTTGTGCCTGAGTCAATCACTGCACAAAAGAATGCGTCCACTTCACTTTTCAGTAGGCTCTCTTGTAGCTCTATTGCGTTTTCATCTTGCATCGTTAGAGGTGATGCATTATTCAAATTGGTTCGAGTATCTCTTTGCCTGTTCACATGTTTTATGTTGCTCATTACTTCTAGTAACGACTGCTCTTGTTCTACATTGTTTACATCAATGGCTGCGGCGGCAATGGTATTTTCCGCAACATTAAACAACGCAGGTACATTACTCAAAGTCGAATAATTTTGAGGCGCAAAGCTAGGATTTTGTTCTAGGTGCAATACAAAACCCTTGAGTAGTCGTGTACGGCCTTTAAACTCTCTGAAGCGACCTAACAAATCAATAAGTTTAGCCTGGGCTAGGCTGAGCTCTTGCGTACAATGTGCAAAGCTACTTTGTAGAGTAACCACCAGCAAATGTCTTAGCTCACGATGTGAACCAGAAATATCACTAAGTTGGTCAAACTGGAACATGCTCAATTGGTTTAGCAATTCTGATACTTGAGACTGAGCCAGTTCATTCTCTCTGATTTTGGCATCAACAGTGGCAACATAACCAAATTCATTGCTAATACGCGACCATAACAAACGTACATTAGTGGCTAACATATCCGTCAAGCTATACACACGCTCAGTAACATCAGACAGCATAGACTCAGCTTCTTTAAAGCGTCCTGCGTTTAATGCTTCTTTGTAATGCTCAGCTTGGGTTTTAATTGACACTAAACTACTGCCAATATTGGCATCAATTTGTCTATTATTTTCGTCCTGTAAGCTTTCTTCTAATAACGTTCTAAGCGCAGGCCTTAAACGTAACTGACGTTCATTTTCAGGTCGCCAAATCACTTTTAGGTCTAACAGGTTATTAATGACTTTAGGCGTATAGTCGGCTTCGTTAATGCTGCCAGAAAAGTACGCCTCCATGACTAACTCAGAATGATTACTAAGTGCATTAAGAAGCGAAGAGCCTGCTTTTTTAAGATTGTAATTCATCTTAAACTTCCACTAAATCAAGTCTGACTGAGACATGGCATCTTCAGCCTTTTTAGCTAATGACAGTTGTTCCGTTTCATCAATAAACTTAAGTACATCGAATAGATAGTCTATTTTGCCAGTAACGGTATAAATCTGTTTATCTTGGTTTGGCTTGATCAAATAACCAAGCTCAACTAAACGCTTAAATACTAACTTTAGTTGGGCATCAAGCTCTGCGGCTTTAGAGCCAAATAGTGCATAACGAGATATTTTATTTAACTGCTCAGCATAAGCTGGCGTATCTTCAATGACTGTTTGTAACTCATTTAATCGTAGGTGCATGCCTTGAGATAAACTTAAGTCGTTGTTTAAACTCTCTTGAACTAACAACAACCATTCAATTAGTGGCAATAAATGGTTAGATACATCTTCAAACTGTTTACCAAGTTTAACTCTCTCAGTTTCACCAATAGTCTGATACGACGCGAAAAAAACTTGTTCCTCAGCCGCATGCGTTAGTTGTCTGTTAAGTACTGCGAGATGCGCTTCTACTTCCATTCGACCAGCAGACGTTTTTAAAAAGCGATAACTATCTTCATCGGTAGTTTCGCAAATGAAATGTCCAGATAGTAATTTTTCTAACACAATTCCTTTTTGACTAATCATGCCGATACCTCGCTTGACGATTCATTTTTCATTTTTGCTTTTATACGCTCAGATATAGGGCTCACTTTAGGCTCTACCACTTGAAGTTGTTTTTTCTGCTTATCTATTAAGTATCGGTTTTTAAATAAACTTAATACTTCTGATTCAGGATTAGGAAACGCCCCAACAACATGTATTTGGTTATTTTGGCAAGCATCAAATATTTTCTTGATATTACTTTGGTGCAAAGTGCCTAACTCATCAATTGGCCAGTGGATAATTGCACTTGAAGGCCCTCTTAATAATCTCGTAAATGCCAATAAAAACTTACATAAAATAAGGTACGCCATACCATGACTCGAGGACTCATTTAATTGACGGTCAGTTCTTATAATAAGGTCGCGGCCACTTTCTTTAATATGAAGCTCAATATCGAGTAACTTACTAATTCCACCAGCAAGCGCCGCTTTTCCTAATATGTCTATCACACGTCGCATGCTAGCAGCATACTCGTCAGTTGGTAATTCATGAGCTCCAGCTTCAATCCACTTACTATACAACTCACTAAAGCGTTGAAGATCAGGCCAGAACTCCAACTCATCAATTTTTGAGCGAATTTTAACCGCTGAGTCAGAGACTCCATCTAAGAACAATTCTTCATCAACTTCTTTACTAATGCGTTCGCTTTGCAAACCAATGTGCTTTTCAATATCTTTAAGAATTTTGTAATACTCAGAAAGCGCTAGGCCAAAGATACGCCCCTGCTCTCTAATACTATTTAACTTTTGTGGAATAAGCCCGTTTATAAGCTGATCAAGTTCAGGAACAAGCTTAACCGGATCAACGTGACGAACACCTTCTTCATCTATAACACTGCATAGCTCGCGACTACGCTCCCAAGCATCATAAAATCCGGTGCCACTTTGCGCCGCAATCTTTTGATCAAAATTTTCTACATAATGTTTGATCGCACTTAGTTGTTCTTCTCTTTGCGCCATTAGGCTAGTAGCTTCGCTTAGGCGTTGTGAAATGCTACCGTTTTCCAACTGAGGCACACTGTCTGTGAGCTTAAGCTTTCTCATTTGAGCTAAAACTGACTGAGCTTGATACTCTTGCTCTAATAAATGTTTAAGAGACTTTTCCGCTTCGTTTTGTGTCGTCTTAATGCTGCTCGCTGTTTGCTTGTATGTGTTTAGCGCTTTGTCTAAGTCTCTTTTAGATTGGCTTTCTAACTGGCGAGCATCAGACAATTGCTGTTGCCATGTCACTTTTTGTTTTACGTAGTTAGTTTGATACCAAACATTAAATTCCAACACTTGATTACGTTGTTTTTCTGTTTCGGTAATATCGGCTTTTAACGTTTTAATTTTTCGTTTTAAGTCACCTATATCATCAACATCAACGCCACGATTATTTAACTCATCTTTCTGCCACTTCTCTAGCTGCTTAAGCTCCGTTTTTAATGACACTTGGCATTGCGTAATATGGCTTTCAACTTGTGCTAACTGTTGTTCAATATCATTAACAAGGCTTTGCCAATGAGTCTTGAGTTCCATTTCTGCGTCACGTTGTTGATCAGCAACATCCTCTAACGCTTCATCTTGTTTAAGCTGCAAGCTCTGAAGGTTCGACTTTAATGAGGATATTTGCTTTAGATAATGTTGTTTTCGTTCTTTTTGAGCAATTTGAAACGCTTGCGTCGATGCGGACTTATCCGCAACGGCACGTTTTCTATTTTGTAGGGCGTTATTAACATCTGACTGAACTTTAGCAAGATTAACTTCTGCGGCTCTAAGCGCATTGTTAAGCTCCGCTAATGACGTTTCTTCTTTGTGCTGAGCTTCCAACGATTCTTTTATCGCCAGTTCTAAATCATGAAGTTTTGTTTGTAAATCAGATTCATTAGCGCACTCAGGTGGCAGCTCTATGTTGTCAGCGTCAATATTTAACCCAAACAAGCTATTTTCATCTTCCACTAATGACGGTTGCATATCCTTTCGTCGTAACAAAGCCGGGTTAATAACCTTACCTATGCTTTGTTGCCAACCTGGCTTTTCCGATCTTAAAAACTCTAATAGAGTGCCTTCGCCTGGAAATATAACCGAATTTAATTCATTTAAAGAGGTCTGTTGTTGCGCGACTTCTTGTCTTGCCGTTTGAAGTGATAAATCTTGTTGATGGCGTTCTGATTTAAGCTTAACCAACTCATCATTCACTTGCTTATGTTTCTCTCTTGCAAGGTCTTCTAATTCTGTTGCTTCATTAATTGTTTGCTCTAACAACTCAATTTGCTGTTGCTCTTGTTGCGTGAAACCAACATTGTTAGCTAGTGTTGTTAATTTAGTTATCTCTAGGTCTATCTCAACTTTTTGTTCTTTAAAGTCGTTATTTAGCTGGCTAATTTCACCTTTAAACTTTGATTCCAAGCTGGTTAGTTGTTGACTTTGCTGTTGAACTTTTTCTGTGCGCAAATCTTTCAAAGACTCTTTTTGTTCTTTGTATGCTTCTAACTCGTCAGCGTGTTGCTCTCGTATCTCTAAGAGTTGTTTATTGTATCGACCTTCAACATCTTGATGTTGTTCCGTTAATAACGAAAGCCTGGACTCTGCGCTACTAAGTTCACTATTCCAACGAGGCAACTTTTCTAGGTTGTCTTTATGGGTTTCAATTTCTTTATCTTGCCAGGTGTCATAAACCGACTCTACTTCATCTAGTTTAGAGGTATAAATCTCGACATCGGATTTGGCCGCAGATAAGCTTTGATTTAGAGTATCTCTTTGTTCAGACCATTGCGATTCTAACTGTTGAGCGTCCATTTTATTTTGTAAAATAGCGCCCTCTAATTCTGACTTGTTAGAACTTAATACTGTCTGGTCAATAGAGATTTGATGCTTTAATTCAGCTAACCTGAGTAAGATTTGATTATAATCTGTATAAGAAGCCTCTAGTTTTGTAAAATCCGGTCTAATCTCTTCAAAACCTTTAATGAGCTTACACTCTCTAATCCATTCATCTACTTTGGTCGGGCTAAGTTTTGTTTCGCCAGGCGTTACACCATCTTCTTCTAATATCGCAGCAACCATTGCTTTAATGGTTTCCATTTTTCCTTCTTTACTATGGACTGCCTTCGCTAGCTTTTCTATGTGTCGTAAATTGTTAGAGCCATCGCATAAACTAAAAAGACGAGCGTAACCAGGTAAGTCTCTGTGTGAGGCGAGAATAGATCTGTCGTTTTGGATAATAGCCTTAAACTCTTTGGTGTTTAATTTTCGGCTACACAAAATACCATCACGTTTGATAGTTCGGACTAACTCAACCGGATTTGCAGCGTGTTGCCCTTCTAACATGCCTGCACTTAGGTAGTCGGATAATTCAAAGGCTTTGTTGATCAGTCTATAGTCAACACCTTTACCTGACGAAGTTAACACCACCTGGCAAACATCTGAGTCTTGCTCACCTCTAAGGTATTCGTAAATTATGTAACTATTAGATTGTGGCAAATACCAACGTTCAAACGAATCACGCGTAGCGGGTACTACACGACTCGGGTATTCACCATAAAAAACAGGAATAAGGCGCTGCAACGTAGTTTTACCCGATGCGTTTGTACCACAGATATTCGTATGACCGTTTAGGTTCAGCTCTACAACTCCGGTCATATGGGTATTTATAAGAATTATCCGATTTAATGCTGGCATTTTATCCCTTCAAACTATTTTTATTCTAATAACTAAACACAACAACGCCGCTAATGAAAGCGGCGCTATTTTAATACTGACTTGCGTTATGCTTTAAGGCAATTACAACTCAATCTCTTCTTCTTTCACAACCTTAATAATTAGGTTGTAGATTTCCTTAACTTGACTCTGTGGTAACGGTTTACCTTCTTTATCGGTAAACTGAATATAGACACCATCAATAGTCGTAACCAATACAGCCTCGTATTCACCAGCATCTAAAGATAATTGGTTTTGGTACTCTGAGCCAAACACAGAACCCCAAATAGACTTGTCATTCTTATCATACGTCAAGGTATATAAAAATAGCTTTTTGTCTTCTTCTTCGATATTAAAGCCAAGATCTTCTAGTACATCTTCTAACTTTTTAAAGACAAACAATATATCTCGTTGTGATGTAATAACACTATCGCCAGCTGGGTTAGTTCCCAATACTAAAGATACGTCAGTTAATACACGCTGTTTTTGCACTACAACTCGATATTGGTAATCTAGTTCTAACGAGAATTGATTTAACATTTCTATAGCTAACTGCTGAGTTCGATACTCTTTACTGAACTTTGGAGCATGTGTCTTGCTTAACGTTTCAAGTTTAACTGGCGTTACAAAAGCTTCTCCGCTTCTGCCGTGAGGTTGAACATTATAAGTAAGATCAAAAACGAAACGCTCAGTTTCTACTTCGCGAGTCCAAAACCAAAACCCAACTTCCGCCGTTTTTATAACTTCAATGCGATGGCTGTCACCACGATTAAGAAGGTTATAGCCACGACTATTAATTAAACCTTTTACGCCTTGTTCAATAAATGGAGAAAAGTCGTCTACTTGTTGAGGCTTTTCCAACATAATTTTGAATGGATGGCTATCATCTGAGTTTACCCAACTCCCTTGAAATATTTCCAATACGCTTGATGGTGAGGTAATTACTTCAGAATTTTTTGCCGTTTTACTATTGTTAGCTAAATAAAACTCAGTACTTTTAGCCGGTGCATTTAGGCTTTCTGGCACAACAAGTGTGTCTGTGCTTTGCTTTGTATTTTTGACATTTGGCGTATCTGTTAGCCAATTCTTAACCGATGTACAGCCTGTGGTTAACGATACTAAGGTAACCAATAAAGCCGGTTTAAGATATTTCACGCACTTCTCCATCTTATTATTATTTACTTTGCTCTAAAGCTTGTTTGATAACGTTATGATGATTTGGTTCCATCGTAACTAAAGGTAATCGAACAAAGTCAGAACTAATTTTGTTTTCTAACATCAACGCCCATTTTACTGGCACTGGATTAGGCTCGATAAATAGGTCGTTATGCAATGCTACTAGTTTCTTGTCAATATCGTTGGAATTTTGTTGCTCACCTGCCAATGCATATTGAACCATTTCACGCAGTTGCCCAGGTCTAATATTTGCAGTTACAGAAATAACACCATCACCACCAAGGTGCAAAAAGTCTTTTGACGTTACATCGTCACCGCTAAACAATATGAAGTCCGGGTTAGCTTGTTTTAATACTCTAACTCTACTTAAATCGCCAGTTGCGTCTTTAATGCCAACAATATTTTCTACCGCCATTAACTCCATTACCGACTCGTTGCTTAAATCAACATTAGTGCGGCCTGGAACATTATACAAAATGATAGGTTTAGAAGACGCTTCTGCAATCGCTTTAAAATGCTGAATCATGCCTCTTTGACTAGGCTTGTTATAATATGGTGTTACTGTAAGAAAACCATCAATTTCTAAGTGATCATATTTTTGAGTCGTTTCTATTGTTGCAGCTGTGGAATTTGAACCATTACCAACAATAATAGGAAGACGCCCATTGTTAACGTCAATACTATGAGTTAAAACCTGCATTTTCTCAGCTTCATTTAATGTTGCTGACTCTGCTGTTGTTCCAAGTATTACAAGTCCGTCGGTCTTAGAAGCAATATGCCACTCAATCAAATTAGTTAGACTATCAAAATCTACTTCACCATTATTCAACATTGGTGTAATTAAGGCGACAAAGCTGCCCTGAAATTTTGCCTTTAAACTCATAATTCCTCCGTATATTTAGCAAGGTATGTTACTTAGGCACGTACCAATAAACAAGTAAGATATTTGCCAATAATGCGTTTTTATTCCCTTATGGTAAACTACTTGACCATTTAAAAAATAGAAGCGCTTTACAATTGCCTATGACCACCATAAATACAGCTCCACAATACCTCGTAATCACAGCTATTGGAGAGAACAAAACCGGCCTCGTTAGTGAACTCGCCGGGCTAGTCTATCAGTGTGGTTGTAATGTGGTTGACAGCAAAATGGCGATATTTGCCAATGAGTTTTCTATCATCATGTTACTTGAAGGTGAGCATGCCGATCTACTTCAACTAGAAACTCAGTTACCGCCTTTAGCAATGAGTTTATCTTTGCTCACTATGATGAAACGAACGCAAAAGCGTCACTTGGCTGACGATTTAAACAATCACTATTTAATTTCCATAGATGGGCCTGATAAAGCAGGAACCATTAAGGTGTTTACTTCGTATTTAGCAAAGCAAGGTATCGATATTACAAGTTTGAAGTCAGGTACAGAGATACGACAAGGTAAAAAATGGCAGTCAGCGCAAATTGAGTGCTTAATGCCAACGGAACAAACAGTGAACAGTATAGAAAGTGAATTTGTTTCGCTTTGTAGCTCTTATGAGATGAGCTGTACAATTAGTCCAATTACCATTGAAGTTAATTAAAGGAGTAATCTAATGAATACATTAAAAGCAGGCGATAAAGCGCCAATGTTTAAACTTAATGACCAAAACGGTGAATTATTCGATTTAGCGGAAACGCTTAAAACAAGCCAAGTGCTGGTTTACTTTTATCCAAAAGCAATGACACCAGGTTGTACAGTACAAGCGCAAAACTTACGTGATGTAAAAGCAGATCTTGAGAAATATAACACGGTTGCTGTCGGTATTAGTCCAGACGCTGTGAAACGATTAACCAAATTTACCGAAAGAGATGAATTGAATTTTCCTCTTTTGTCTGACGAAGACCATAAAGTTGCCGACGACTTTGGTGTTTGGGGCTTAAAGAAGTTTATGGGTAAAGAGTACGACGGCATTCATCGTCTATCTTTCTTAATTGGGCAAGACGGTGAAATCAAACATTTCTTTAATAAGTTCAAGACTAAAGATCATCACCAAGCCGTACTTGATGTTTTAGCAGAAAAATAATAGCTGAATATAAAAACCTGAGTGCCATATTTTAACCCGATTTATCTGTCACTTAGTTTTTGAATTCATAACGCACTGCAATATATTGATTAAAATGTGTCAACGTTATTTAAACGAGGCATTAAAATACAAAAAGCCCAATATTTACATTGGGCTTTTCTTTTTGAACTAAATTTTATTTAAAAAATCTAAACCGGTTAAGTTATTGAACCTACTTACCGCAATTTACTTCTTCTGTGCTAACTTCGTTACTCTGGGGTAGTTCTTTAACAGACCATGCATTGATTAGTGCTTTAACTAGTGACGCCAAAGGTATTGCAAAAAACACGCCCCAAAAACCCCATAAGCCGCCAAAAAATAATACTGCAACGATGATATAAACAGGGTTTAAGTCTACCGCTTCTGAAAACAATAATGGCACCAGCAAGTTACCATCGAGCGCTTGAATAATGCCGTACGCAATCATAACGTAATAAAAATCAGGGCTTAATCCAAACTGAAACAAAGCAACACCTATAACGGGGATTGTTACTACTGCAGCACCTATATATGGAATAAGTACAGATAAGCCAACCAGTAACCCCAAAACAGCAGCATAACGCAAGTCCATAATGACAAACGCGATATATGTAGAAACACCAACCACAAGTATTTCAATTAACTTGCCTCGGATATAGTTAATAATCTGTTGGTTCATTTCAGTTGATACTTGTGTGATCAAGGTTCGTTCTGTAGGTAATAATCGGTCGAAGCCAGCATAAAGTGATGCCTTGTCCTTCAGCATGAAGAACACCATTAGTGGCACCAGTATTAAGTATATTAATACTGCAACTAGATCAGTTACTGATGTCATAACACCTTGCAGCAGCTCTTCAAGAAAGGTAACAAAACGATTGTCCACATTGCCCATGACCTTTTCCACTAACATAGGGTCAATATTAGGGTATTTTTCTGGTATCTCTTGGATGAATTTTTTTAAATCATTCATCATCTCTGGCAACTCTTTTACAAGGCTAATGCTTTGTTGCCAAATGACAGGAATAACTTTAACTATAAGTGTGGTGAGTGCGCCAACAAATGCAGTAATGACGATTGTTGTACTGATGTTTCTACTGAAACCTAGTCGTGATACACGCTTTACTGGCCATTCCAATAAAAACGCAAATACAACGGCTACTAGAACAGGTGTGAGTAATTTCCCAAACCAAAAAAAGGCTAACATCCCAAGCATGACTACCATCGCTAAGGTTACTGCGTTTGGGTCTGAAAAGTTTTTTCTATACCACTGTCTTATCACTTCGAACATAATTGGCTATCCAACCTATATTATTTTAATCCAATATCTCAACGTTAAAATCCGAACCTTGAACGGATTGTTCAAAGCTTATGTTTTCGGACTTTAAGTAACTAACAAAGTTTTTTAAAGTAATGTCATCATCCAAAATAAATGATTTTGTGCTTTTTTTTAGCAATTGTTGTTTAACTAGTACAAAAGCCAGTGGACAAGTTAGTCCTCTAGCATCAAACTGATACACAGAATTCAAAATTGGAGCCTTTTGGCAATTTGCTCTATTTTGGGTAGTCTACACCTAAGATTGTGTTAATGCAGTAAACCGATTGAAAAAGAGAATTATGGGCTTATATCCAGATAAATACGGCTTACCAGACGAAGCCGAGATCAAAGACATAAATGCATTTAAGAAAAAAATAAACTGGGGCGAAATTCCAGCCTTTTTTCAACTCGTCGGTAAATCCATAGCTGATGCCGAAGGGTTTATACATTATGGTTTTGACAATGCATTCAAAAAAATCGTTGATCGGAAGAACTGGAACTATGAAAAATTAGGTATACCTGTCAATGCAGATAGGACAATGGCAGAGCATGCGCTTGAGCCTATAAGACGTCCTAAAATTTGTTTGTATCATGTGTTTAATAAAACTGGGTATGAACTTTTAGCATTTCCATACGTCAAAAGTGTATTAATTGACGAATTTAGAGAAAATGATCCTAAATTAGACTTTCGTCGATGGGATCCATCTCAGATGAAAGTACTCGTTAGAATTCCAGAGCTGCATAAGTTTATTGCCTTTACGCTGGTAAATGGTGATGACGCAGACATGGCTTTAATAGTTCATGCACATAACGTGGTAAATCGAATGATTTCAATGTTAGAGAATGAAGTAGATGTACACGAAATACGTGGTTTAAGCATTGATCAAGGTTTTAAAAAGCAAAGCCTAAGCCCCGACGACACACCGGAAGATATTATTATCGAAAACCAAAAAAAAGGATAAAACAACGCCTTATGCAGTTCTCTTTTCAAAAGGTAGTTAAAGCTAAGTTTAGTTCTATTTCAGCCGCCGCCATTTTTATTTTTTCCGCTTCGGCACACTCTATGACCGTAGACAATGAATTGCCCGATTTAGGCGCATCGGCTTTAAGTACGTTATCGATAGAAAAGGAGAAGCAACTAGGCAACATCATTTTTGACCAATTAAGAGGCCAAACCGCTATTTTGCAGGATCCTATAATAATTGAATATATCAATGACTTGGGAAATAGATTAGTGGCGAAGTCAAATGATGTAAATTTCCCATTCACATTTTTTGGTGTTAACAACAGTCAAATAAATGCCTTTGCTTTTTATGGTGGTTATATTGGGATACATACTGGCCTCATTGCAAAGTCTGAAAATGAAAGCCAACTCGCTTCAGTAATAGCTCATGAAATTGCTCACGTAACACAACGACACCTTGCAAGAAGCAAAGAAGCGGCATCAAATAGAGCTCCTTTAACACTAGCGGGAATTGTAGGCTCTATCATTTTAGCCGCCGTTAGCCCTCAATTAGTTATGGCTTCTATGATGGCAACAACTGCGGGTACGCAGCAAGCCATGATCAATTATACAAGAGGTAACGAGCAAGAGGCAGATAGAATTGGTATGAATATACTGGCTAATTCTGGTTACGACCCATATGCAGCTGCTGAGTTTTTCACAAAACTACAAGAACAAGTGCGCTACAAAAGTGACATTCCTGCATTTTTAATTACCCATCCTCTTCCTGATACGCGTGTTACCGATGCAAGACTTCGTGCTCAGCAATATGAAAAAAAGTTCTATACCGACTCACTTGATTTCTTATTAGTAAAAGCTCGTATAGATGCAAGATATGTAAAAAGCCAAGCTGATAACTCAGACACAACAAATTTAGTAGATAGAATAAAAAAGACGAGTGGTAATAAACGGTTTGCGCTTCAGTACCAGTTACTCCTTACCCTAGTAGATAATAAGAAAATTGATAAAGCATTTGAAATATGGGAAAAACTTAACGAATACGCACCTGGCAACTTATTCCTTTTAGATACCTACTCTGACCTTGCTATAGCTGCGGAGACACCTGAAGTTGCGCTTGATGCCTTAGCAAAGGCTTATAAAAACAAGCCTAACAACTACGTGGTAACATTAAATTACGCCAACGTCGCATTAGATGCTAAGCAATATGACAAAGCGATTGAGCTATTAGAGTATTTCTTATTAAAAAAGCCAAACGATTTATTAGCCACTCAAATGTTAGTTGATGCATACAAAGACGCTAAAAATATGGCAAAATACAATATCACTAAAGGTGAGTTATACGCACTCATGGCTCGCTACAACGAAGCTATTACATTTTTAGATAGAGCGTTAGCAATGATGGGTAAAACTGATAAAGCCGAAGTAAGCCGAATTCAAGCGTTAAAGTACCAGTACCGAGAACGCCAGCAATATATAAAAGACATTAAAGGAACCATTTAATGACCGTTACTATTTTCCACAATCCAAGATGCTCAAAAAGCCGACAAACATTAGAGTTACTAAAGTCGAATGATGTGGAGCCAAATATTGTTGAATACCTAAAAACGCCCCCTACATCTGCTGAACTTTCTAACATTATTAAAATGCTTGGCGTAGATATAAGAGATATTATTCGTACCAAAGAATCTGAGTATAAAGAAGTAGGCGCTGATAATAAGAGTTTATCCGACTCTGAGTTGCTATCGATTCTAGTATCAACCCCAAAATTAATAGAACGACCTATCGTGATTAACGGAAATAAAGCAGCTATTGGACGACCGCCAGAAAACGTATTGAGTATTCTTTAATGTCTCAACCATTTGTTTTAGTTCTTTTCTATTCCAGACATGGATCTGTTTTGAATCTTGCGAAATCAATTGCCAAAGGTATTGAGCAAGCAGGAGTCGAAGCTCGTATCCGAACGGTTATTGACAGTGATGATCATTGCTCAGATTATCCTGCAGTAGATACCGACGATGTTAAAAACTGTATTGGACTTGCAATGGGTAGTCCCTGTCATTTCGGGATGATGTCGAGTTCGTTAAAAAAGTTTTGGGAATCCACGTCTAATCATTGGATAAGCGGAGAGCTAATTGACAAACCAGCCGCAGTATTTACCTCTAGCTCAAGTTTACATGGTGGCAACGAAAGTACTTTACTAAGCATGAGCTTACCGTTATTACACCATGGGATGATACTATTAGGGGTACCATACTCAGAGCCTGAGTTGCATAAAACCGAATCTGGTGGCACGCCCTATGGAGCCAGCCATGTTTCAGGCTTGTCGTTATCTAATGAACTAAGCGAATCTGAAAAACGTATTGCTATAGCATTAGGGACACGTTTAGCAAACACCGCAAAATTAATGAATACTAACCAGGCGACATAATTAAATAAAATGCAAAAACACAACGCAACAGCTACAGACTTTCAAACCGCACCGATGGCAACTTTTGTAAAGAAACTACAAAGGTTAGGTTCCTTTGGTTTCTTTGGATTAGTGATTTATTATCCTATTTTATTTACCTTGCTTGATACTGCTGGTAATTCTTTATCTTATATAACGTTAGTATTATTTTGGGTGCCATTACTTTTTGCCGTTAAAGGTATTTATCAAGGTAATCCATATACGTTTGCATGGAGTAACTTTGTCATTATGTGGTGCTACCTTCATGGCCTCACAGCAATATGGACGTTTGAAGGTAATAAACTATTTATCGTTATCGAGCTGGTTTTACTCACTGCTGCTTTTATAGGTAACACCTATTTTGCCCGCTTCAGAGGCAGAGAGATGGGCTTAGCTTTGCCTAAAATCAAAGAATTAAAAGAACAAGAGAAAGCTCAGTTTGAAGGTAACATAAAACCCAATAACGAAGAGTCAGTTATCAAACCAAACATGGAAAAGTCTGACAAATAAGGCAGCTTTTAAACCTGCAATTGAAGTGTGTTGATTACCTTTCTGAGATGCTTATCCTGCAGGTAAATTAAACTAAAAGTTCAGATTATTCGTAATGAGGCTATTATTCATTATTAAAAATGACTCATGGCCTCTAATTATCTATATATATTCGACAACGACTTACGGACGAGCTATTTACCTGTCCTCTCTCAATTTATAAAAGAAATCAACGATAGCGGGCATGGAGAACTTCAATGCGCCTACCTTTTTGATCCAGAAGATTTAAAACCCAAGAATTTTCAGTCTGCGTTAATCAGTCCTGCTAAATTAAAACTAATTTGTGAATCTCTAAAAGAGCTAGGACAAGTCTTAGCCAACAAAGGTATTTTATTAGACATTTGCATTGGTAACAAAAGCGCTAACCTTGGCAACCTAATTAAAAAATATAATGTCACTTGCTTAGGCTACTCTTCGCCAACAGGCAGTTACGAAAGTGAATTATACCGCAATGCCGAAATTGAAGGCTTGACGGTTCACAACGACTTCCAAACGTCGTTATTCGACAAAGCTACATTGCCATTTGCAATAAATGACTTACCAGCAACCTTCACTCGATTTCGAAAAGTTGTTGAAGCTTTACCTCTCGATGAGTTATTTACTCACTATCAAAAGCTACCGGAGTTATCTCACAAAACTAACTGCGCCATGCAATTACTGGCCAAATTCGAAGAGTCTTATTTATCCCTGAATCAAACACCTGCGATTAGCTATGCTTTAGACACCGCAAACAAGCTTAAGATCGAATTTAGTGGTGGTGAAGGTTTAGCGGTGCACCATATGAACAATTACTTTTCTCTCACTTCGCCTAGTGTATATAAAACAACGAGAAACTTTTTAGACAATTGGACAGCATCAACCAAGTTCAGTGTTGCTTTGTGTTTAGGCAACATATCTCCTAAACAAATTTGGCGAGAGATTGTAAAGTACGAGTTAAAAAACGGCAGTAATGAGTCTACATACTGGATTAAGTTTGAGTTATTGTGGCGTGAGTATTTTCATTGGTATGCCGCAAAATACAATGAAAAACTATTCCACTTTTCAGGGATCACACAACAAAAACCCCTATCAAGCTTTTATCCAGAACGGTTTCGCAAATGGATTGACGGCGCAACACCCTCTCACTTTATAAACGCTATAATGAATCAATTGAAAACAACGGGTTATATAAGTAACCGGGCGAGGCAACTAACCGCAAGCTACTTTGTAAATGAGCTAAACATAGATTGGCGTTATGGCGCGGCTTATTTCCAGTCACAATTAATTGACCATGACGTTGCTTCTAATTGGGGAAACTGGCAATACTTAGCGGGTGTAGGCTGCGATCCTAGAGGTAAGCGTAAATTTAATATCGAGAAGCAGCAAAATTTATACGATCCAAACATGTCCTATATTAATAAATGGATTTCTAGCGCTACAACATTGCCACTAGACAGTGTTGACTATGTTGATTGGCCAATAGTTAATGAGGAGCCTTAAACGTGACGTCATATTCAAAGCTACGGTTAATTTTAGGCGATCAGCTGAACGCAAATCACAGTTGGTATAAAAATAAAAATGAAAGCACACTCTATTTAATCGCAGAGCTTCACCAAGAGCAAAGCTACGTTAACCATCATATTCAGAAAACGCAGGCGTTTTTTAAAAGTATGGAGTGTTTTGCTCAAGCTCTAAAAAAATCAGGTCATCGGGTATTGCACTTAACCTTAGATGATACTGTTGGCTATACCTTAGTGGAACTAATTGAGCATTTAATTTCGAAACATAAAATAAGCAATTTTGAATATCAGCAACCTGACGAATATAGACTTTCGGCTCAACTTGAAGTGCTCAATGAAGATAAAAACTTAAATGTGACGGTTGATTCAACTGAACATTTTTTTATCGAGCATACAAACATAAACAAATACTTTAAACCTAACACTGCGCATAGAATGGAGGCTTTCTACCGAAAGCTGCGTGTTCAGTTTAGAATACTGCTTGATGAGGCTGGTCAACCTGAAGGAGGAAAATGGAATTACGACGGCGCCAATCGCAACAAAATGAAACCAGACGAAATTAAACAGGTGCCACAACCCCTTCTGTTCTCAAATGACGTAACAAACATAAATAAACGAATAGAAAAGTACGGCGTAAAAACCATAGGTGTTGGTACAGACCAATTACTATGGCCAACATCAAGGTCGCAAGCCAAAGAGCTTTTGCAATTTTTCTTAGATCAATGTTTATGCAACTTTGGGTATTTTCAAGATTCTATGACTCATGAAAGCAATAAGTCGAAGTCATCACTTTGGAGCCTTTATCATTCTCGAGTATCGTTCGCATTAAATGCAAAAATGATTTCGCCAGCATACGTTATTGATCAGGCGATAAAAACTTATCGAAATAATGACAATATTTCAATTGAGCAAATTGAAGGTTTTGTCCGGCAAATTTTAGGCTGGCGTGAGTTTGTCCGAGGAATATATTGGATAAATATGCCTAGCTATAAAACTCAAAATCAACTCAACGCTAAACGTACGCTACCAGATTATTTTTGGACAGGTGAAACCAAAATGAATTGCATGCATCATGCAATAACACAAAGCCTTAATTACGCTTATGCCCATCATATTCAGCGTTTAATGGTTACAGGTAACTTTACCTTGCTTACCGGTATTAACCCTGATGAAGTAGATGACTGGTACTTAGGTATTTATATTGATGCTATTGAGTGGGTAGAGTTACCTAACACAAGAGGCATGAGTCAGTTTGCCGACGGTGGTTTACTAGCCTCCAAAGCCTATGCGTCAAGCGGCAATTACATAAACAAAATGAGTGATTATTGTAAGTCTTGCCACTATGACGTTAAAGAAAAGGTAGGTGACACGTCTTGCCCATATAACAGTTTATATTGGGGCTTTATGAACAAACATGAAGACAAGTTTGGTAACAACTCAAGACAAGCTATGGTTTACAAAAATTGGCATAAAAAAGGTGAAGACGAACAACAAGCAATATTGAAACGTTACAACTGGTTGCTTAACAACTTAAACAAATTATAAAAAGATTGGTTGGTTAATTGGTTAGTTTAGATCTAACCATTTTAAATTTTCACGCCAAACAAAAAAGGGCTAAAAAGCCCTTTTCTTTATTCAAATATTAACGTCAATAAATAGATTATTTAATTGTCGCTAACAAAGTATCGTCTAAACCTTCATTTACGATTCCGATAACCGCATTACAATGCTCTAGCGTAAACTCGCCGTCGGCAATTTGTTTATCAAGCTTGTTACGACGATCAGATACTGTATTTTGGATAGCCTTTTTATCATCTTTATCGATGTTTAGTTTGGCTACTTTAGCGTCTAACTTCGCGAAATAAGGATATAAAGTCCCTTCAGCTTTGTAGGCTTCTGCTCGTGTACTTGGGTGGAAATCTTCACAAGCATTTAAATTCATTAAATAAAAATTTAAATATGTAGAAACCGTAATTAATTTATAGCTTTGGTTTTCTGTCTCTTTTGCATTTGCGCCAAATGCCAAAATTGCTAATGCGCCTATTAGTATCTTTTTCATTCTATGCTCAACTTCATTTTTATTATTGTTCGACTTTAATAACAAATGGTTATTAATTCAATCTAAGAAAGAGTTTTAATTACGTTTTTTTTATATTTACAAAAAAGGCCACAAATAGTGGCCTTTCTTTCTACACACAAATATTAGCTAAGTAACGCTAAACCTGTGTTTAATGTTTTGCTTGGACGCATCGCTGCAAAACCCTGCTCATCTGAAGGCTTATAGTAGCCGCCAATGTTCATCGCAGCACCTTGAACTTCATTCAGTTCAGTTACAATTGAATCTTCGTTAGCAGTTAGGTGCTCAGCAAGCGCTTTAAATGTTGCTTGAAGATCAGCATCATCCGTTTGCGCCGCTAGTTCTTGAGCCCAGTAAAGCGCTAAGAAGAAGTGAGAACCACGGTTGTCTAACTCATTCACTTTACGTGACGGTGACTTGTTGTTGTCTAAGAACTTAGCGGTCGCTTTATCTAAGGTTACAGATAAAACTTTTGCTTTGTTGTTACCAACTGTGTTTCCTAGGTGCTCATAAGAAGCCGCAAGTGCTAAGAACTCACCTAATGAATCCCAACGTAAATGGTTTTCTTTTTCAAACTGTTGTACGTGCTTAGGCGCTGAACCACCTGCACCAGTTTCAAACAAACCGCCGCCGTTCATTAGAGGGACAATTGATAACATCTTAGCTGATGTTCCTAACTCTAAAATTGGGAATAAATCAGTTAAATAGTCACGTAATACGTTACCTGTTACAGAAATCGTATCTTCGCCCTTCTTGATTCTATCTAGTGTGAAACGAGTCGCGTCTTCAGGCGCTAAGATACGTAGGTCTAAACCATCTGTATCGTGATCTTTAAGGTATGTATTTACCTTTTTGATCAATTGAGCGTCATGTGCGCGGTTTTCGTTTAACCAAAATACCGCTGGCATACCAGATAAACGTGAACGATTTACTGCTAATTTAACCCAATCTTGAATTGGTGCATCTTTAACCTGACACATACGGTAGATATCGCCAGTTTCAACAGCGTGTTCAAAAACAACATTGCCGTCTTGGTCTGTTACTTTAACAGTACCATTTGCTGGGATTTCAAACGTTTTATCGTGAGAACCATACTCTTCTGCTTTTTGAGCCATAAGTCCAACGTTAGGTACAGTACCCATAGTTGACGGATCAAAAGCACCATTTTCAATACAGAATGAAATAGTTTCTTGGTATACACCTGCATAACAACGATCAGGAATAACTGCTTTCATATCTTGAAGCTTACCTTCCGCATTCCACATCTGACCTGATGTACGAATTGCAGCTGGCATAGATGCATCAATAATTACGTCTGAAGGTACGTGTAAGTTTGTAATACCGCGATCTGAGTCAACCATTGCAATATCAGGTGCAGTTTCATAAACCGCCATAATGTCTGCTTTGATTTCATCTTGCTTCGCCGCATCTAATTTTTCAATTTTTGCGTAAACGTCGCCTAAACCATTTTTAACATCAACACCTAGCTCCTCAAAAGTAGCTGCATGTTTTGCAAATACGTCTTTGTAGAAAACCTTAACGATATGACCAAAAATGATTGGGTCAGAAACTTTCATCATCGTTGCTTTAAGGTGAGCTGAGAATAAAACTCCTTGCTCTTTTGCGTCTGCAATTTCTTTTGCTAAGAAGGTATTTAACGCACTTACGCTCATGAACGTTGCATCAACAACTTCACCGGCTAATACTGGAACTGAGTCTTTTAAAACTTTTGATGAACCATCAGTGCCAACAAACTCAATTTTTAGTGAGCCGTCTTTCGCAATAGTTGTCGATTTTTCACTTGCAAAGAAGTCGCCATCGCTCATATGTGCTACGTGAGACTTAGATGTCTTTTCCCACTTACCCATTGAGTGTGGGTTTTTCTGCGCGTACTGTTTAACAGCACCTGGTGCACGACGGTCAGAGTTACCTTCACGTAAAACAGGGTTTACTGCTGAACCTAATACTTTAGAGTAAGCGGCTTTGATTGCTTGCTCTTCATCTGATTTCGCTTCTTCAGGAAACTCAGGAAGTTTAACACCCTGTGCTTGAAGCTCTTTGATAGCCGCTTTTAATTGCGGAATAGAAGCTGAGATATTAGGAAGCTTAATAATGTTTGCTTCTGGAGTTTTAGCAACTTGACCTAAATATGCTAAGTCATCGTTTACTCGCTGATCTTCTGGAAGAAAATCGGCTAAGTTAGCAATAATTCGAGCAGCTAGTGAAATATCACGAGTTTCAACTTCGATACCAGCTGTTTTGCTGAACGCTTCAACAATTGGTAAAAATGAATAGGTCGCCAATGCTGGCGCTTCATCTGTTTTTGTGTAGATGATTTTTGATGTCATTTAGATTCCCTACATTTGCAGTGAGTTTGTCGTCCGAATAAGTATAGCGGACGATTATCTGAATATAAGTCTGAATTTTGGTTGTGCATACTATAAAATACCGGTACTTAAAGAAAGACCTTTATCTATAATAGCGCTATGAAAACTGTAAAAAATAATGCCCAACGTCAAAATGTGGGCAAAAACACAAATAATCAACGATTTGGTAAAAATAAATCGTCTAATTCTCGATCAGACAAATCCAGTTCTAGTGACAAGAGAACTTCGGGTGGTGCCTACTCGTCTAATGCTAAAGCACGCCGAGGAAAACCTTCGAGTCAAAATAAGGCATCCGATCAACCTAAAGAGAATAGTAAAGTTGTTTTGTTTAACAAACCTTTTCAAGTATTAACACAATTTACTGATCAAGATGGCCGAGCAACATTAAAAGACTATATAGATATCGAAGGTGTTTATGCAGCGGGACGGCTCGATAGAGACAGTGAAGGATTGTTAGTTTTAACTAATGATGGGGCTTTGCAAAATAAAATAGCGAGTCCAAAACACAAAACCACTAAGTGTTACTGGGTTCAGGTTGAAGGCGCTCCTACAGAAGAACAACTTCAACCATTAAGAGACGGTGTTGAACTAAAAGACGGTTTAACAAAACCAGCAAAAGTACAAAAAATAGCACAACCTGAATTAGTATGGTCAAGAGTTCCACCCATTAGAGAAAGAGCAAATATTCCTACAACCTGGTTAGAGATTACTATTTCTGAAGGTAAAAATAGACAGGTACGACGAATGACAGCCCACATAGGTTTCCCTACCTTAAGATTAATTAGATATAGGGTTGGAAACTGGACGCTGGATGGTATCGATGTTGGAACCTATAAAGTCATCGAAAAACCTTAAAAAGGGCCATTTCGAACTTACTTATTAATAGCGGTTTATGTTAGAATCCGCGCAAATTTTAACTGTCTGGAATAATTTACTGCGCCTATGTCTGAGATTTCATCTGAAACGCTAAGCTTAAATGCAACAAAAAAAGTTATCGTTGGTATGTCCGGCGGTGTTGACTCATCTGTTTCTGCCTATCTATTGCAACAGCAAGGGTACCAGGTGGAAGGTCTTTTCATGAAAAACTGGGAAGAAGACGACGATGATGAATATTGCTCAGCGGCAGAAGATCTAAAAGACGCGCAAGACGTGTGCGACAAGTTAGGTATTGAACTTCATACGGTTAATTTTGCATCAGAATACTGGGACAATGTTTTTGAACACTTTTTGGAAGAGTACAAGGCAGGCCGCACCCCGAACCCAGACATCATGTGCAACAAAGAAATTAAGTTTAAAGCCTTTCTTCAATTTTCTGCAGAAATCCTTGGCGCTGACTATATTGCAACTGGCCACTATGTTCGCAGAACTGCTGACGACAATAATACCCAAATGTTACGTGGTCTTGACGACAATAAAGATCAAAGTTACTTCTTGTACGCTATTGGCGAAAAACAAATAGCACAAACGTTATTCCCTGTTGGCGAATTAAAGAAGCCGGAAGTAAGGCGCATTGCTGAAGAACAAGGTTTAGTAACCGCTGATAAAAAAGACTCAACGGGCATCTGTTTCATTGGTGAACGTAAGTTTAAAGACTTTTTACAAAAGTTTTTACCCGCTCAGCCAGGTGATATTGAAACGCCAGAAGGCGAAGTTATTGGTCAACATGAAGGTTTGATGTATCACACATTGGGCCAACGTAAAGGCCTTTTAATTGGTGGTTTAAAAGAGTTTAAAGATCAACCTTGGTTTGTTGTTGATAAAGACGTTAAGCGCAATGTATTAATTGTTGGTCAAGGTAAAAACCACCCTCTTCTGTTTTCTGATGGTCTTGTGGCGAACCAGTTAAATTGGGTAGATGGCAAAGGCCCTCAAAACGCAATGCGCTTAACCGTGAAAACACGCTATCGCCAGGAAGACATACCATGCGCTGTGACACCAGACTTGGAAAAAGGAACAATAAAAGTCCTGTTTGATACCCCTCAAAGAGCCGTAACACCTGGACAATCTGCTGTCTTTTATGACGGCGATGTATGTTTAGGCGGCGGTATTATTGAGCAGTACTTAAGATAATATGAGCGAACAAATGCGTAACCAAACAATAGCGATGGCTGCGCTTTGTGAAGCAGCCCTGCTCATTCAGCAAGTATCTAAAGGTCAGGCTTTTGATAGCCAAGCACTAGCGACTTTAGTTGGCGGTATTATGAATACCGCCCCTGAAAATGTTGACCAAGTCTATCCAAGCCTAGCGTCTTTAAAACAAGGCAGCTACTTACTTGTTCACCAACTAAGCGGCCAAGCAACGAGTAAAGATGTAGAAGTGACTCGTTATTTGGCTGGCATGATGTCTCTATCAAAAAAGCTTCTTAATAATCAAACTGCATTAACGGGCTTATCAACATCTTTAAAAGAGGTTGAGCGTCGACTGGAACATTTTGACATTACAGACGCATCAATTATTGGTAACTTTGCTGATATCTACAGCAAAAACATCAGCCCTATTGGCCAAAAAATTAAAGTCATCGGCACCCCACAAAATTTAAAACAACCCGTTATCCAAAACCAAGTCAGAGCATTATTACTAGCAGGCGTTAGAGCCGCAGTGTTATGGCGTCAAATGGGTGGTAAAAGACGACAATTTATTTTTAGTCGCAATAAAATATTAAAAAGCGCAATTTCATTTAACAACGAATTATCATCAATCAGTTAAGAGGTCATCATGCAACTCTCTGCACTTACAGCAATTTCACCAGTAGACGGACGTTACGGTAGCAAAGCTTCTGAACTTCGCTCAATATTTAGCGAGTTCGGTCTTATTAAGTACCGCGTAGTAGTAGAAGTTCGTTGGTTACAAAGACTATCGAGCATTACTGAAATTGCAGAAGTTCCTGCTTTTTCAAATGAAGCAAATGCAGTATTGGACAAAATTGTTGATGAGTTTTCAGAGCAAGACGCACAGCGTATTAAAGATATAGAGCGCACTACCAACCACGACGTAAAAGCGGTTGAATACTTCTTAAAAGAAAAAGTAGCAGACAACGCTGAATTAACGGCCGTTAACGAGTTCATTCATTTTGCTTGTACTTCAGAAGACATTAACAACCTATCACATGGCTTAATGTTAACTGCTGCTCGCGAAGACGTAATCTTGCCATATTGCGACAAAATATTGTCTGAGTTGAAAGTATTAGCTAACGAATACAAATCTATTCCTATGATGTGCCGTACGCATGGTCAGCCTGCAACTCCATCTACCATGGGCAAAGAAATGGCTAACGTTTTCATGCGACTTAAACGTCAACGCAGCCAAATTGCCAATGTAGAGATACTTGGTAAATTTAACGGTGCTGTTGGTAATTACAACGCTCACCTTTCTGCTTACCCAGAACTAGATTGGCATGGTCAGTCTGAGCAATTTGTAACGTCGTTAGGCTTAACGTGGAACGCATTTACTACACAAATCGAACCTCATGACTACATTGCTGAGCTATTTGACGCAATGGCTCGATTCAATACTATTTTATTAGACTTTGATCGTGACGTTTGGGGCTACATTGCAATGGGCCACTTTAAGCAAAAAACAGTTGCTGGCGAAATCGGCTCTTCAACCATGCCGCATAAAGTAAACCCTATTGATTTTGAAAATTCAGAGGGCAACCTTGGTATCGCTAACGCCATATTTGGTCATTTAGCGGCTAAACTACCAGTGTCAAGGTGGCAGCGTGATTTAACTGACTCAACAGTATTAAGAACCTTAGGTGTGGGTGTTGCTCACTCAATTATTGCATACCAAGCAACGCTTAAAGGTATGAGTAAATTAGAAGTAAACGAGCAAAGCTTATTAGACGAATTAGATAATAACTGGGAACTATTAGCAGAGCCAATTCAAACAGTTATGCGTCGATATGGCATTGAAAAGCCATATGAAAAGCTAAAAGACTTAACACGTGGTAAAAAGGTTAACCAGCAAGTTATGGCTGAGTTTATTAATAACTTAGAACTTCCTGACTCGGTAAAAGCTGAACTTAAAACCATGACGCCAGCCAACTATATTGGTGATGCAGAAAAGTTTGTAGCGTTACTAGACTAAACTAACATACTGAAATGTTATTCATCGTATATTAATCCGATGAATAACAAATGATAAAAGCCAGTCAAAAGACTGGCTTTGTTTTTACTGAATAAGGCAAATTGTCATCATGAATATTAATTGGACCAACATTACACAAGCAGACTTTATTAACCATTATTGGCAACAGAAACCTGTCGTTTTAAAAAATGCTATTGCTAACTTTGCTGATCCAATTGACGCCAATGACTTAGCCGGTTTAGCAATGGAAGAAGTGGTAGAGTCTCGAATTGTTAAACAAACTAATAGCAAGTGGAACGTACAGCATGGACCGTTCAAAGAGTTTGATGATTTACCTGAACAAGCTTGGTCTCTTTTAGTACAAGGTGTAGACCGTTGGATACCAGAAATCTATAGCTTAAGAGAACTAGTTAACTTTATTCCTAAGTGGAGCGTTGACGATGTGATGGTTTCTTACAGCGCCATAAGTGGTGGTGTTGGTGCCCATTTAGATCAGTATGACGTTTTTATCATTCAAGGAAGTGGCTCACGACAATGGCAAGTAGGTTCAGTAGATAAAAGCTTGTCTCAAAAAGAAGTTGTGCAAGACTTGTTACAGGTCGATGATTTCAGTCCTATTATTGATGAAGTACTGGAACCGGGTGATATCTTATATATACCACCTTTTGCTCCACATTGCGGAGTGAGTTTAGAGCCTAGTTTAAGTTACTCGATTGGGTTTCGTGCGCCAAGTCAGACAGAGTTACTTACTTCTTTCGCTGATTTTATCTATGAAAATGAACAGGGTAAAGCTAGATTTGTTAATGAAAATATAAACGATTCAGAAAGCCATGATAGCTCTACCATGTCAGACTCTACTGTAAATGATCTAAAAAACTTCATGTTAGAGTCATTACAAAACAACCAATTTGAAAAGTTTTTACATCAATTCCTAACGGAGCCAACTAGGGAACTAGATATCCTTCCAAGTGAGCAGGAATGGAGCGAAGAGCAACTTTCGCAACTACTTCAGTCGAGCAATATACGTATTAATAAAGTTCTAGCCTTAAAAACTTCTTACTTTATGGATGATCAAGGTCTGCATTTTTATTGCAACGGTACATATTTTAAACTGATTGATTCACAACAAGAATTTGTAAGTCTGCTACACAGGTCTGAGTCCCTTGACAAATCTAATCTAAAAAGTTCCCTAAACCAATTAGAAAATATTTCACTTTTGACTACACTTATTAATACAGGTTATCTATTTATAGACGAGTAAAAATGAACTACAAAGCTGATAAAGTTTCGTGGAGGAAGTCATCAAAGGAAATTCGCGCCATTCGTGAACAAGTTTTTATTTACGAATATCAATTCCCATTAGAGTCAGAGTTTGACCACCATGACACACATTGCCAGCACGTTTTAGTGCGAGATGAACAAGGTGTCGCTATAGCAACAGGTCGGCTCTGCGACGACGGTAAAATAAGTCGTGTAGCGGTATTAATGAAACACCGCAATATAAAAGTTCGACGACAAGTGATTAAAGAGTTATTGCAGTTGGCTAAAACTAAAGGCCTCAAAAAAGTATACTTTGACTCAAGACTAGATGAAGTTGATAAATATAAGGAACAAGGATTTGTTCCCACAGGCACAGTATACATGGATGCCGGCATTGCTAAGCAACCTTTGATGTGTGCGTTAGAATTATTTAAGATTGCCCCAACCGTACTCCACTAAAACAAAAACCAATATAATGATACTAGTATTCTGCAGTTGCTAGTTTTCTTTTATTTTTCAATAAGCTCCGTCTCTACAAACTTTTAACTTTTACATTCTTTCACTTTGCAATATTACTTCTGCCCTATTCCGTCCTTACCATGGGATATAATCTTTACAATAAAATGTGGTCTAACCAGTAGCCTCTAACGTCAACTAGATTGCTAATTAATACTTCTCTGATAAAGTCCGTGAAAATTATTTATACCTACACATGGAGTTACCGTTGACTGTATTTTCCCAGCCTGAATTTGATAACCATGAGCAAATTGTTTTTGCAAATGATGAAGCGACCGGATTAAGAGCAATAATTGCCGTTCACAATACAAACTGTGGTCCAGCAGTTGGCGGCTGTCGCTTTTGGAACTATGACAATGACGAAGATGCTCTTGTAGACGTATTAAGGTTATCCAAGGGAATGACTTACAAAAACGCTTTGGCAGGTTTAAATTTTGGTGGTGGTAAAGCCGTTATTATCGGTGATCCTAAGAAGTTAAAATCAGAAGCCTTATTTAGAGCTTTTGGTAAAAAACTTAATAACCTAAACGGCACCTATTATTCAGCAGAAGACGTTAATATTACGACCGCAGATATCATGCAAGCCTACCAAGAAACAGACTTTGTAGTGGGTTTAGAAGGAAAAAGTGGAAACCCTGCCCCCTTTACAGCTTACGGCACATACCTAGGTATAAAAGCAGCGGTTAAACATAAATTCAACCGTGAAAGTTTAGACGGCCTAACCTTCTCTATACAAGGTTTAGGATCTGTTGGTATGTACCTGTGTAAGAGGCTATTTGAAGAAAATGCCAAACTAATCGTTACCGACATTAATCAAGAGTCTGTCGAGAAAGCGATTTCTGAGTTTGGTGCTACCGCCGTTGGCCTAGATGAAATATATGCAGTGGATGCAGATGTATATGTCCCTTGTGCTTTAGGTGCTACTATAAACGACGACACCATTCCTCAATTGAAGGTTAAAGTTGTAGCAGGGTGTGCTAATAACCAACTGCAATTGCCTATTCATGGAACGAAGCTGAAAGATTTAGGGATTTTATATGCTCCAGACTACGCAATTAATGCTGGGGGAATTATAAATATCTTTTTTGAACAAGACAAAGATGGATACTCTGCAAGCAAAGCTAATAAAAAAGTTGAAGAAATATACGATACCTTGACTGAAATTTTTGTTAGAGCAGATAAAGAGAACAAACCTACACACCAAGTTGCTGATATTCTTGCACAAGAAATCATCAAAAATGGTGGTAAATAGTTTTTCTAATACCTAGCTAAAATATAATTAATGGCAGAAATAAGTCTGTCATTAATTATAAAAAGACAAGCCTAAAACCCCTTCCTTACCGCCCATTTTTGTACACTTATCGCATACAGACAAAAAAAACAGCCAAAAACGTATGGTTTTTAACCATTTCGTTCACTTTACACCTAGCAAAATTTCTTTTTTCGTTGTAGGTTTAATTTGCCTTTGAAACAAAAACAACTAACAAAGGTACAAAAGAACAACAAAAAGGGAACAAACATGTATAAATTAAAGCCACTTTCCAAGGTATTGAAATATACTTTGCTATCTAGTTTATCTGTTGGTGCAGCGGTACCAGCTCTTGCATTTGCTGAAGATGACAAAGTTGAAAAAAATATAGAAAAAATTGCTGTTGTTGGTACTCGTGCCGCTCCTCGCTCAATTGGTGACTCCCCTGTTCCTGTAGATGTAATCAGTGCAGAAGAATTCAATAAACAAGGCTCTACAGATATGGTTTCTATGCTGCAAACCACTGTTCCTTCGTTTAACGTTAACGAACAACCTATCAACGATGCATCATCTTTAGTACGTCCGGCCAACTTACGAGGCATGGCGGCTGACCACACCCTAGTTTTGGTAAATGGTAAGCGACGACATCGTTCAGCAGTTATTACTTTCCTTGGTGGTGGCTTGTCAGACGGTGCTCAAGGACCAGATTTATCAGTTATCCCTTCTGTTGCTATCAAGCAAGTAGAAGTATTACGTGATGGCGCTGCAGCCCAATATGGCTCAGATGCTATCGCTGGTGTTATTAACTTTGTTTTGAACGACGCTTCTGAAGGTGGTCGATTTGAAGTTAAACACGGTTCTTATTACGAAGGTGACGGTGATACTTTACAAGTCGCTGGTAACATAGGCCTGCCTTTGACTGACAAAGGTTTCGCTAACTTTTCTTTCGAATTTAAAGAAGCAGATCCAACAAGTCGAAGTGTTCAACGCGATGACGCAGCATCTCTAATCGCAGGTGGTAATAACTTTGTTGGAGACCCAGCTCAAGTTTGGGGTAACCCAGAGTTTAAAAATGACGTAAAAGTTTTTGGTAACTTTGGATTAGAGTTATCAAATGACTCTGAAGCATATATGTTTTTGAACTACGCAGAACGCGAAGTTGAAGGTGGTTTTTACTTCCGTAACCCTCACAACCGTGGCGGTGTGTATGATGGCGGCACTAACGATGATGACCAACAATTGCTTCTCGTTGCTGATTTAACAGCTGACATGAGTGGTAATTGTCCAATGGACATCCAAACTGGTAGCAATGTATTAAACAATCCTCGTTACGTTGATGAAGTAGCAAATAACCCTGATTGTTTTGCTTTCAATGAAATGTTCCCTGGTGGTTTCACTCCTAAATTCGGTGGAAAGATCGTCGACTCATCAATTGCTGTGGGCACAAAGGGTGAGAGTAATGCGTTTATTGACGAGCTAATGTATGACATAAGCTTCTACGCTGGCTCTAATGAAGTTGACTTCATGATTAGCAATACAATCAACCCAAGCTTAGGGCCTGATACTCCTACATCATTTAAACCAGGTAAATACATTCAGTCTGAGCAATCATTAAATATCGACTTCTCTAAGTACATCGACAACTTTAATGATGGTGCACTTAACGTAGCAGGTGGTTTTGAGTTCCGTCACGAGTCTTATGAAAGCATTGCTGGCGATTATAAGTCTTGGGAAATTGGGCCTCTAGCCGCACAAGGCTTTGGTATTGGTTCAAACGGCTTCCCGGGTTTATCAGCTAAGAGTGCTGGCAAAAATGACCGAGATAGTTTCGCTACCTACATAGACGTTGAATATAACGTTACTGATGACTTTATGTTATCGGGTGCATTACGATTTGAAGATTTCTCAGACTTCGGCAGCACTACAAAGGGTAAATTAGCAGGTCGTTACCAACTTAATGACGAGTTTGCGATACGTGGTGCCTTTAGTACAGGCTTTAAAGCACCTACGATTGGACAATCAACTGTTCGAAATGTAACAACAGCTTTTGGTACTGACGGTGCACTTATTGACAGAGCAACATTGCCACCAACAGACCCGATTTCAGTTCTTAAAGGCGGTACTGCTTTGACACCAGAAGAGTCTGAAGCAATTAGTTTTGGTGTTGTTGCTGAATTAGATAATGGTCTATTTGTAACTGCCGATTATTTCAATATCGACGTGAGTGACAGAATAGCGACTGTTTCTGGTATTAAATTAACGTCAGACGATATTGATTTGCTTCTAGCACAAGGTGTACAAGATGCATCTAGCTTCTCTGAAGTAAGTTACTTCACAAACGACTTTGATACATCTACAGAAGGATTGGATGTTGTAGCAAACTACAGCGCCGACTTTATGGATGGCGAGAACAAGTATGCGTTAGCGTATAACTGGACAAAAACTGAAGTTACACAGCATTCAGAAAACATTTCGACAGAACGTGTTCGCATGATAGAAGAAAACCTTCCTGAGCACCGCTGGAGCTTTACAACTACTCATTCAAATGAGGGTTGGAGAGCAATGGTTCGTGTTAACTACTTTGCTGGTATTTACGAGGATCACTTAGATTCTGCATTACCAATTGAAGATATCAGTGCAGAGTTCACTATAGATGCTGAAGTTGCCTATGATGTAACTGAAAGTTTTGAAGTGATTCTAGGTGCTAAGAACTTACTAGATGAAACTCCAGACGAAAATACAATGTGGGATACTGAAGTTGCAGGTGCTCAATACCCTGTAACATCTCCTATTGGTATTAACGGTGGGTTCTACTACTTAAAAGGTGTTTATAAGTTCTAATTAGAATTAATAAACATAAATACTTTTAGTCTATTAAATTATATAAGCCCCGGTTGGGGCTTTTTTTATGGCAATTACGTCGCCTATTACTAACTACACATCAATCATAATTTGAAAGCATTTATTCAATCATTATAGTCTTAAAGATTCTAGACATAAAAAAAGCAGCCATAAGGCTGCTTTTTTGTTGGGCAATTTACGTTAGCTAATGCCAACGTGAATTGACTACCAACCTGTTTTTTCTTTTAATGCTTTACCAATTTCAGCTAGTGAACGTACAGTTTTTACGCCCGCAGCTTCAAGAGCAGCAAATTTGTCATCAGCAGTACCTTTACCACCAGAGATAATCGCACCGGCATGACCCATACGCTTACCTTCTGGAGCAGTAACACCAGCAATATAAGAAACAACTGGCTTAGTTACATTTTCTTTAATGTATGCTGCCGCTTCTTCTTCTGCTGTACCACCAATTTCACCGATCATAACAATCGCTTCAGTTTTAGGGTCTTTTTCGAACAACTCTAAAACGTCAATGAAGTTAGTACCAGGAATTGGATCACCACCAATACCAACACAAGTAGACTGACCAAAACCAGCATCAGTAGTTTGCTTAACCGCTTCGTACGTAAGAGTACCAGAGCGAGAAACAATACCTACACGGCCAGGCTTATGGATGTGACCAGGCATGATACCAATTTTACACTCTCCAGGAGTGATTACACCTGGGCAGTTAGGGCCGATTAGACGAACACCTAATGTGTCACACACTACTTTTGCATCAAGCATATCTTGAGTTGGGATACCTTCTGTAATACAAACGATTAGTTTGATTCCAGAGTTAGCCGCTTCTAAGATAGAGTCTTTACAGAAAGGAGCTGGTACGTAGATTACAGATGCATCAGCACCTGTTTCAGCAACAGCTTCAGCAACTGTGTTGAATACAGGAAGGTCTAAATGAGTTTGACCACCTTTACCTGGAGTAACACCACCAACCATGTTAGTGCCGTATGCAATAGCTTGCTCAGAGTGGAATGTACCTTGAGCACCAGTGAAACCTTGACAGATTACTTTAGTATCTTTATTAATTAAAACGCTCATTATTTACCCTCTGCAGCTTTAACTACTAGTTCAGCAGCGCTCTGTAAGCTTTCTGCTGCGATGATGTCTACGTCAGAATTCGCTAATACTTCACGACCTTTTTCAGCGTTAGTACCTTCAAGACGAACAACAACTGGCACGTTAACGCCAACTTCTTTAACCGCACCAATAATACCTTCAGCGATCATGTCACAACGAACAATACCACCAAAGATGTTTACTAGAACTGCTTTAACATTGTCATCAGATAAAATGATCTTAAATGCTTCAGCAACACGCTCTTTTGTCGCGCCGCCGCCTACATCTAGGAAGTTTGCTGGGCTGCCACCGTTAAGGTTAACGATATCCATTGTACCCATTGCAAGACCAGCACCGTTAACCATACAGCCAACGTTTCCGTCTAGAGCTACGTAGTTAAGTTCCCATTTTGCAGCATCAGCTTCACGCGCGTCTTCTTGCGAAGGATCGTGCATTTCTTTGATGTCTGGGTGACGGTAAACAGCATTGCTATCGATAGCTACTTTAGCGTCTAGACAATGTAAGTCACCAGCTGGTGTGATAACTAAAGGGTTAACTTCAATTAATTCAATGTCTTTTTCTTTGAAAAGCTTAGCTAGACCCATGAAGATCTTAACAAACTGACCTACTTGCTTACCAGAAAGGCCTAGTTTAAATGCTAAGTCACGACCTTGATAAGGTTGTGCACCTACTAATGGATCAATAGTCGCTTTAAGAATCTTTTCTGGAGTTTCTTCAGCAACTTTCTCAATCTCAACACCACCTTCTGTAGACGCCATGAATACAATACGACGGCTAGAACGGTCTACAACAGCACCAAGATATAACTCTTGGTCAATGTCAGTACATGTTTCAACTAAGATACGGGTAACTGGTTGGCCGTCAGCGTCTGTTTGATAAGTAACTAAACGTTCGCCTAACCACTTTTCAGCAAATGCTTTAATTTCGTCTTTAGTTTTTACTAGTTTAACGCCACCCGCTTTACCACGGCCACCGGCGTGTACTTGCGCTTTAACTACAAATTCTGTTCCGCCGATTTGGTCAGCTGCTGCTGCCGCTTCCGCTGGAGTCTCGGCTGCGATGCCTTTAGATACAGGAAGCCCGTATTGAGCAAACAATTGTTTACCCTGATATTCATGCAAATTCATGATGTTCTATCCATCTCTGTTATAAGTAAAAGGCTACACTACTTATGCAGCCATAATTAACAAGCGGGGCTATTATAGTTAACCCCTCAATTAGTGCAATAAAAGGTAGGTTAAATTACCGATTATTGCGTTAATTTTCGCGTAATTAGATATCTAGTAGTAATCGAGCAGGATCTTCTAGTAACTCTTTAACTGTTACTAAGAAACCAACTGACTCTTTACCGTCTACTAAACGGTGATCGTAAGATAGAGCTAAGTACATCATTGGTAAAATTTCAACTTTACCGTTTACCGCCATAGGACGATCTTGGATTTTATGCATACCCAAAATAGCTGTTTGCGGTAAGTTAATGATTGGTGTTGATAACAGTGACCCAAATACGCCACCGTTTGTGATTGTAAAGTTACCACCTTGCATTTCTTCAACTGTTAGCTTTCCGTCACGGCCTTTTAGGGCTAATGCACGAATGCCATTTTCAATTTCAGCAAAGTTCATTTTATCGCAATCACGTAAAACTGGAGTAACAAGACCACGTGGAGTTGATACCGCAATACTCACGTCAAAGTAGTTGTGGTAAACAATATCATCACCGTCAATAGAAGCATTAACTGCAGGGAATCTTTTAAGTGCTTCAACTACAGCCTTAACATAGAAAGACATAAAGCCTAGACGAGCACCATGGCGCTCTTCAAATACGTCTTTATATTGTTTACGAAGGTCCATGATTGGTTTCATGTTGATTTCGTTAAACGTTGTTAACATCGCTGTTGAGTTTTTAGCTTCTAACAAGCGATTTGCAATTGTTTTACGTAAACGAGTCATTGGAACACGTTTTTGCGTTCTGTCGCCCGTTGGCGCTTGAACAGCGGCTTGTGGTGCTGGTGCAGATTTCGCTGGTTTGCTTGCGTTACTTGCAAACGCTTCAACGTCTTCTTTAGTAATTTTACCGTTTTTACCAGACCCTTTAATTTTACTTGCGTCTAAGCCTTTCTCAGAAACTAAACGACGGACAGAAGGAGACATTACTTCATCTCCAGATTCTGCTTCGCTATCGCTTTCTGAGCTAGATGATGATGCTGGTGCAGCTCCGCCCGCTGTGATTTCTGCGATATCTTGTTCGCCAAGAACCGTATCGCCTTCACCATTAGTTATCTTGCTGATAACGCCGGCTTCTGGTGCTACAACTTCTAAAACTACTTTATCAGTTTCGATATCAACTAAGTTTTGATCGCGTTCAACTGTGTCACCTTCTTGAACATGCCAAGTAGCAATTGTCGCATCTGCAACAGACTCAGGAAGAACTGGAACTTTAATCTTTACAACTGTCGTTTCTTTAGTTTCTTTAGTTGCTTCAGCTTTTGAGCTGTCTTTTTTAGGTGCTTCACTTGATGCTGGCGCAGAATCTGCTGCTCCAACTTTTGCAATAACTTGCTCACCTAAAACGGTAGCACCCTCTTCTTCTAATATTTCAGTAATAACACCGTCGTCTGGTGCAACTACTTCTAACACAACTTTGTCTGTTTCAATGTCAACTAAGTTCTGGTCACGAGATACTTTATCTCCAACCTTTACGTGCCAAGTAGCCACTGATGCGTCTGCAACTGATTCAGGTAATACTGGAACTTTAATTTCAGTAGTCATGGTTAATCCTTGAGATTATTTAATCGTTAATGCGTCGTTGACCAACGCTTGTTGTTCTTTAGCATGGACAGAAGCATAACCTACGGCTGGAGAAGCTGATGCTACTCGACCTGCATAAGTTAGGTTTGCGCCCGATGGAATTGAATTCCAGAAATGGTGTTGACTACAATACCAAGCACCTTGGTTTTGTGGTTCTTCCTGACACCATACAAAATCTTTAACATGGCTATATTGCTCAATAACCTTGTCCATCTCTTCATGAGGGAATGGATAAAGCTGTTCAACACGAACAATTGCCACATCGTTTTGCTCATTCTTACGACGTTGCTCTAGCAAATCGTAATAAACTTTACCTGAACAAAATACCACTCTCTTAACATCTTTAGGCGCAATATCATCTATCTCGCCAATAATGTTTTGATAAGTGCCTTCCGCTAGTTCTTCCATAGTAGAAACAGCTAAAGGATGACGTAACAATGATTTAGGAGTCATAACAATCAACGGTCGACGCATAGGTCTGATTGATTGACGACGGATCATGTTAAATACTTGAGCTGGTGTAGTAGGTACACATACCTGCATATTGTGGTCAGCACAAAGTTGTAGGAATCTTTCAAGTCGAGCTGACGAGTGCTCAGGCCCTTGGCCTTCATATCCGTGCGGCAGTAACATAGTAAGTCCGCATAAACGTCCCCACTTTTGCTCACCTGAACTGATAAACTGATCGATTACAACCTGAGCTACGTTTGCAAAGTCACCAAACTGTGCTTCCCAAATTACTAGTGAATCTGGTTCTGCAGTGGCATAGCCATACTCAAATGCTAATACACCCACTTCTGATAATACGGCGTCATAAATCTCAAAGCGACCTTGGTCTTCTTTTACATTTTCTAACGGTGTATAAGTAGAAGCGTCTTCTTGGTTATGCAATACAGCATGACGGTGGAAGAAGGTACCACGGCCAGAGTCTTGACCTGTAAGGCGGATGTTTGTGCCTCGGTCTACGATATCAGCATAAGCTAGTGTTTCTGCAAAACCCCAGTCTAGTTTTTTATCGCCATTAAGCATCTTAATACGTTCGTCGTATTGTTTTTTAACACGCGAATGTAACTTGTGGCTTTCAGGGTAACTAGTAATCTTCGCACCTAGGTCTTTTAACTTTTCAAGTTCAATTGACTTGGCATAGTCAATATCCCAATCATGACCCAAGTAAGGCGCCCAATCAGCAGAATGCTGTGTCATAGGACGCTTTTCTTCTACCGTACACTCACCTTTATCTAGGATAGCTCGATAGTCATCCATTAACCCTTTCACTTCGTCATCAGAGATGGCATTTTCGCCTTTCAACTGTTCAACATATAGAGCTCTAGGTACTGGATGCTTTTTAACTTTTTTATACATAAGAGGCTGAGTTGCGCTTGGCTCATCTGCTTCGTTATGACCATGACGTCGGTAACAAACTAAGTCGATAACAACATCACGGTTAAATTTATTGCGATAGTCAACGGCTATTTGAGAAACCAACGCAACTGCTTCAGGATCATCAGAGTTAACATGAAGAATTGGCGCCTGAACCATTTTAGCAATGTCAGTACAATACTCAGTTGAGCGAGTATCTTCACTGTTTGATGTTGTAAAGCCAACTTGGTTATTTACAACGATACGAATGGTTCCGCCTACTTTATACGCTCTAGTTTGAGACATATTAAAGGTTTCTTGCACCACGCCCTGACCTGCGATTGCAGAGTCACCGTGAACGGTAATAGGCAAAGCCTTTAAACCAGTTTCACAACCTCGACGGTCAAGACGAGCTCTTACAGAACCCATAACAACCGGGTTAACAATCTCTAAGTGAGACGGGTTGAAGGCAAGTGCTAAGTGAACATTGCCACCTGCAGTTTCAAAATCTGACGAATAGCCTTGGTGATATTTAACGTCACCCGCTGTAAGATTTGGGTCTACTTTGCCGCCAAACTCTTCAAATAATTCACCAGCTTTTTTACCAAGAACATTCACAAGAACGTTAAGTCTGCCTCGATGGGCCATACCAATAACGACTTCTTTTTGACCTTGTTCACCAGCTGCGTGAATAATTTCTTTAATCATTGGAATTAGCGCATCACCGCCTTCCAATGAAAAGCGTTTAGCGCCAGGAAATTTAGCACCTAAATACTTTTCTAAACCATCTGCGGCTACTAGGCCTTTTAGAATACGAGTCTTAATTTCTTTGGAGAAAGATGGTTTACTTTTAATTGATTCAAGCTTTCCTTGAATCCAACGTTTCTCATCTGTGTCCGTTATGTGCATATACTCTGCACCAATAGAACCACAGTAAGTTTGTTGAAGTGCTTGGTAAAGATCGCCTAGAGGCATTTTATCTTTACCTACAGCAAAAGAACCAACATTAAACTCTTTAGACTTATCAACATCCGCTAAATCGTGGTGTTCAAGAGACAGTTCTCGAACCTTCTCTCTATCCCAAATGCCTAATGGATCGAGATTAGCGTTTTGGTGACCTCTAAAGCGAAACGCGTTGATTAGCTGTAACACTTTTACTTGTTTTTCATCAGCTTGATCTGCCGCAGAAACCGCGACGCGATCTTTGGTTTTGGCAAGCTGAGCAAATAAGTCACGAACTTCTGAATGCTTTGTTTCAACCGACACGCCTTGAACTTTTGGCAGTTGATCAAAAATTTCACGCCATTCATCACCAACTGACGTTGCATCATCTAAGTACAGTTCATACATCTGCTCAACATATACCATGCTGTTAGCTGATAAGTGTGAACTATCTAGCCAAGTTTGCATAACACCTTCGTGCATTAGATATATATCCTTGTAAGTCTTAACGACTTTTTATTACAAAAATTAAAATAAAAAAGAGCCCTTCCAAGTAAATGGAACGACTCTTAGTGTTTAAAGTATAACCGCTGGACACTCTGCCAAGATTAGACTGACCTCTGCAACAACATTGATTTAATATGACCAATCGCTTTTGTTGGGTTTAAACCTTTAGGACAAACATTAACGCAGTTCATGATACCGTGGCATCTGAATACACTAAATGCATCATCCAAATCGGCTAAACGCTCGTCCGTTGCAGTATCACGGCTGTCGATTAAGAATCGATAAGCGTGTAACAAACCTGCAGGTCCGATAAATTTATCTGGGTTCCACCAGAACGATGGGCATGAAGTTGAACAACATGCACATAAAATACATTCATATAATCCGTCTAACTTGTCACGCTCTTCAATAGATTGAAGGTGTTCACGCGCAGGCGGTTGTTTATCATCGTTAATTAGGAACGGCTTAACTTTCTCGTATTGAGTGTAGAACTGAGTCATGTCAATTACAAGGTCACGTACTACAGGTAAACCAGGTAATGGACGAACTACAATAGTTCCTTTACCTAAAGCTGAAAGTGGCGTGATACAAGCCAAACCATTTTTGCCATTCATGTTCATGCCATCAGAGCCACAAACACCTTCACGACAAGAACGACGATAAGCTAACGTTGGATCCTGCTCTTTTAATAAATTAAGAGCATCTAAAACCATCATGTCCTGACCTTCTTCAACTTCAAGTTGATAGTCTTTCATGTATGGTGCGTCATCAACGTCAGGGTTATAACGGTATACTGAGAAATTCAAAGTTTTCATAATTCGTTATTTACCTTATTAATAAGTTCGCGCTTTAGGCGGGAACGCTTCGCGGTATTTTGGTGACATATTAACATCGCGCTTGCTCATTTCTTCAGAGTTTGGATCATAAACGCTGTGACATAACCAGTTTTCATCATCACGGTCTAAGAAATCTTCACGGCTGTGAGCACCACGGCTTTCTGTACGGAAGTTAGCGGCAACAGCTGTTGCGTAAGCAGTTTCCATTAAGTTATCTAACTCTAAACATTCAATACGCTGTGTATTAAACTCGCTAGAATTATCAGAAAGTTTCGCATGTTTTAAACGTTCACGAATTTCTTTAAGTTCAGCTAGACCTTGTGCCATCGCTTTACCTTCACGGAATACCGAGAAGTTAAGTTGCATACAGCTCTGTAGATCTTTCTTAATTTGTACTGGGTCTTCACCGTCTTTGTTGTTTTCCCAACGGTTGTAACGTTCTAGAGCTGCGTTAATATCGTCTTCAGAAACGTCAGTTGCGCCTTTACCTTCACCTAGATATTTTTCTAGGTATTGGCCTGCAGCACGTCCGAATACAACTAAATCAAGCAGTGAGTTACCGCCTAAGCGGTTTGCGCCATGAACAGATACACATGCAATTTCACCAACAGCAAATAGACCTTCAACTTCTTTAA
>PJEL010000569.1_pt1 | contig 43063 bp, 45 predicted proteins | sample 1853271 | NCBI WGS metagenome assembly PJEL01 (sample SAMN08108733, study PRJNA415343) | Invertebrate metagenome, whole genome shotgun sequencing project. | host: Globobulimina | place: Sweden: Gullmar Fjord | collected 2015-08
TTCTGGTTCATTGCCGCATTATCCGTAGTTAATTTGGCATTAATTTATTGGAAGTTGGATGAGACTTATGCACCAAATGTTCTGGCCAAAATTAGCTTGTTCTTGGGGATACAAAACATCAAGAAAGCTTTTTATATGAAGAATCTGCGAGTCATGTTCCTCCTAAGCTTTCTCCATCAATTGGGCTTCTTCTTTTATGCCTACATGTTCCCTGTTTTTCTACTGCAAAAATTTGACATGAGCACCTCAGAGATAGGCATCATGTACGCATACATTGGACTATGGATTGCTATAAGTCAGGGACTTGTAAATAGAGCAGTTGTTAATCGTTTTAAATCGGAGAAAATACTTATTTATTCTCTCCCTTTGCTAGCAGCAGCAATAATTCTACAATTAGCTCCCTCTATACCAATATGGCTACTTTTGACCCAACCTATTGTTGCAATTTTTGAAGGGATCTCATACCCAAATGTCACAAATGTTATCTCCAAAAGGGCCACAGAAGACCAGCAAGGCGAAGTCATGGGAATAACTTCCTCAGTAAGATTCCTTGCATCAGCAATCGCTCCAATATTCTCTGGAGTAGTTCTTGCCTTTGGAATGAACATGCCAACCATTGGAGCAGCAATAATTCTGTTCTGCGCTTGGCTTTTATACTTCTTTGGATTTAATCAAAGATCAAACTTTTCCCTTCCTAAACTTGGCGAGCAAACCCTTGTACATCAGTGCGATCCCACCAAATGTGAATAGGTAGGTAAAGATAATAACAAAGGCTCCAACACCTGGATGGATAGTTACAGCGATGAATCTAAGTAGATAGAAAGTAGCTAGACCCAAAACAAAGAGCCAGTAAGGATTTGTCTTTTTAAGCTTAAATATATTCGCAATTGAATCCCCCAGGAAAATTCCAATAAACACTTTTGTAAGACAAAGGTGCAGGATGTAAAGAAGTGTTAATACAAATGCCAAAGGTAAACCAAATACTGTAATACCTAAGAAAAGGGCAACCACAGGCGTAACCAATAAAATCATGGCCCCAACAAACAAGCTCAAAAAAGGATGATCAAATATTTGTTTGCTAACTTCCTTTGTTTGTTTAGGAAAGTAGTAAAGGATAAGTAATCCCAAGAACAGGTATCCAATAAAGAAGACATAAACAGTAATCGCTTTTGTAAAGGACCAAAAGGAAGCAGTAGCTTCTTTATCTACATTCAAAAAAGCATCATCAAATTTAGTGATTTCACCATGAACAATAGCTCCTTCTGCAATATTTGGCTCTTCTTCCGATGCATAAGCCAAATTACCATCTACTTGCGCCGTGGACTGCAGACGAATCTCATCCCCAAATGCCACCATATCTTTACCAATAAATCCAGACACATCCAGAAGACCTCCAGCTCCAATCATACCTCTTGTAACTCGCGCTCCCATTTCCACAACTCCAGCTGTATAAACCACGGCTCCACCAATATTTGAATCACTATCAAACTTAACATTTCCGGCCGCTACCAAAACACTTCCACCAATCTGTGCATTATCCAAATTAAGCACTCCAGTCCCAACAAGCACATCATCATCCACAATTCCAGAAATAGTAATTTCTCCCGCTCCGGCATATACGTCTCCATGAATAACTCCATCTATAATAACTCGCCCAGCTCCAGCAAATACATCTCCATTCACAGTTCCATATATAGTCACCTCCTCTCCTCCAACAAAAAGATCATCATCAATTACTTCATCAGCAGCTAGAGTAAATAATTCTTCTTCAACCACAAATTTGGCTAAGGCTAAAGGTGCCAAGCTCACGGCCAAAAGAGCAGTGATAACAAGGCCGATAAGTAAACGTTTTAGGTTTTTCATATATGGGAGGGTTAGACTATTGTATTTTTACCTTAATTCCGGCTAAAATGCCAGAGTCAAACTAACCCAAGCCATAATGACATTATCAATTCTCGCCATTTTTTTGGCTCCATTTTACCTAAAGGTTGTATTAGATCCCAAAAGCAGTCATCGCACTTTGAAGAGTTTATCCAAAAGTTCAGAAATGCAAACTGGCTTTTCTTTCTTCTTGCTCTTGTTAGCTTTGATGATTCTAAGTCAAACCGGACTTGAATTCAGTTTTGAATGGGAAAGTCTTTTAGCTTGGCTTGGACTAATCACATTTGCTAAAGGTGCAATATTGCTTATCCCTGGTTTCTTGGACAAGAAAATGAAAATGATTAGCGAAGCTCAAATGCCAATTTTAGGCTTCATTGGTTTACTTTTTGTATTAGGCCTAGTATATGTAGACACTCAACTACTCGTATAATGAATAGAAGTTACACAGCTAAATTTGTTGCCATTCTAGCCATCCTTGGACTAATTGTTGTCAGCCTTGGACCCTTCCTATTATTGGGAGTAGGTAGATAAACAATCACAATGGCTACAAAAACAATCATCTCTGGCGAGGAGCTCATTGGAGACATCCTCAGTCGCTTCCCTGACTCCGCTCAAATCATGGAAGATTTTGGCTTGCACTGCACAGGTTGTAGCGTAAATGCCTATGAACCCCTGCGAATGGGTGCCCTTTCTCACGGATTAAAAGAAGAAGTTGTTGATAAGCTAATTCAGGAACTCAACACTCTTGCAGTCGCTAGACAAAAAGCACCAGCGGATGGAATTTACCTAACGGGTCGCGCAGCAGAGCGAGTTAAAGAATTCGCAGAAAAAGAAGATAAAGCTGGCTACGGACTACGAATCACTGCCAAAAATAATGACGGAATGGAACCTGCTTACGCAATGGACTTCTTGGAGAAGGCTGGCAAAGAAGATAAGACTTTTGAATTCCACGGCGTGCAAATCTTTTTGGACCCCGAATCCATGGAAAACATGAAAGGCGCAGACGTAGATTTCCTGGAAACTCAATTTGGGAGCGGATTCAAAATCACAAATCCTAACTTTAAAGCAGGTTGCGGCGAAGGCTGCGGAAAAGGCAGCTGCGGATCTGGATCTTGCAAATGAAAATTTTACTTATAGATCACGACGACTCTTTCACCCATATACTCGCCCAATATTTGGGGGAGATTTCTGGCGAACTCCCAAGGGTTGTAAATCACAAAGAAATTTCCATTGAGGAAATTGAAGATTTCAAACCCAGCCACATTGTACTTTCCCCTGGCCCAGGCACAGTGGAACACCACAAAGACTTTATGATTGGTAAAGAAGTTTTAAAGGCCTTTGCTGGCCGCATACCAATTTTAGGCGTGTGTCTTGGACATCAAGGTATTGGGCACTTTTACGGTGCAACAGTGAGCCATGCGCCACGTGTTATGCATGGCAAACGCTCGCAAATTACTCATGATGGCGGCGGTCTGTTTGCCGGAATACAATCCCCTATGACAGTGATGCGCTATCACTCTTTAACTTTAGAGGAAATCCCAAAAACCCTTGAGGTCAGCGCTAAAACCGAAGACGGAGTCGTAATGGCTCTCCGCCACAAAGAGCTGCCGGTCTTTGGAGTTCAGTTTCACCCAGAATCTATTGGGACAGAAAAAGGGCGAGAATTATTGAGGAATTTCCTGCAAGTCTAAGCTTGCCAATTTTCCAATTTTCTTCATAGTACAGAGGCGAAAAATCGCCTCTCCTAGAAGTTTGATTACATTGAAATCTACGCTACAAGACGTCAAACGATTTATTGAAACATTCCTTTGACCAAGTCGCTTAGATTGGATATCTTGGGTTACGAAAGCTCAGTAAACACAACATCTTGTGTTTCTGATTCCCCACTGCCACAATCACTAGTTTGGACTATTTCAAGCACAAGGCTTGATTTGTGGCTTTCTATTCCCCTATTTCCCCCTTAACCCTCCCACCCAATGCCTCAACAAGTCGTTCTTCAAGATCCCACTAGCACTCGTGCTATCAAAAAACCAAAGTCTGCTAAGTCAGACGGTCTAAAAATTAACAGACTTTTTACAAAAAAGGGTGTTGATGCTTTTGATATGGTGGAATTTGAAAAGCGAACTTCTAAGATTACAGAACCTGATGGAACTGTAGTTTTTGAAATGAAGGACATTGAGGTGCCAAAAACTTGGTCTCAACTAGCAACTGATATTATTGCTCAAAAATACTTCCGTAAGGCAGGAGTACCTAAAACTGGACATGAAGTCAGCGCAAAACAAGTGATGTACAGGGTTGCACACACAGTAAGAAACTTTGGGGAAGCATTGGGATACTTTGCCACTACAGAAGATGCGGATACATTTGAACAAGAACTAAAATACTTAACAATCACTCAACGTGGAGCATTCAACTCCCCTGTTTGGTTTAACTGTGGGCTTTACCACGAATACAAAGTTAAAGGAGACGCCGGAAACTTTGCATGGGATTTTGAAAAAGCTGAGATTGCAGAAGTTGATAACGCATACGCCCGCCCTCAATGTAGCGCCTGCTTCATCCAAAGGGCTGAAGATTCGCTCATGGGAATTTTTGAACTCGCCAAAAATGAAGCCAAACTCTTTAAATATGGTTCTGGAACAGGTTCTAACTTCTCCAACATTCGCTCAAACAGGGCTAAGCTTTCTGGAGGAGGAACTTCTTCTGGACTCATGTCTTTCCTAGAAGTTTTGGACCGTGGAGCTGGAGCCATCAAATCTGGTGGAACAACCAGACGTGCCGCAAAAATGGTAACTCTAGATATTGATCACCCTGAAATCTTGGATTTTGTGAACTGGAAAATGGAATCAGAAAAAAAGGCGAAAGCGCTGATTGATGCTGGTTATGATGGTGACTGGAGAGGAGAAGCTTACCGCACTGTTTCCGGACAAAACTCCAACAACTCCGTACGTGTAAATGACGAGTTCATGGAAGCCGTTGAAAAAGATGAAGCATATTGGACTAAACTCCGCAAAACAGGAGAAGACTGTGAGGAATACAAAGCTAGAGATCTATTTGCTGCAATCAACACAGCCTCTTGGTCTTGTGCTGATCCAGGTCTTCAATTTGATAGCACTATTAATGACTGGCACACCTGCCCAAACACAGAGCGCATCAACGGATCAAATCCATGCAGCGAGTACATGTTCCTGGACAATTCCGCTTGTAACCTCGCCTCTCTCAATCTTGTAAAATACCAAAGAGAAGACGGTACTTTTGACGTAAAGGCTTACCGCCACGCAGCGCGTATCTTCTTTATTGCTCAAGAAATTTTTGTAGACCTTTCCTCTTACCCAACTGAAGAAATCGCCCAAAACAGTCATGACTACCGTCCACTTGGACTTGGTTACGCCAACTTGGGAACTCTTCTAATGCGAATGGGGCACCCATATGACAGCGAAGAAGGGCGCAGCATTGCCTCAGCATTAACTGCAATTCTGCATTGCCACGGAAATCGCACCTCTGCAGAATTGGCTAAAGTAATGGGAACTTTTGCTGGCTACGAAGCCAACAAAAAACCAATGCAACGCGTGATGAAAAAGCATCAAGCCGCGGCTCATGAAATTGATACTGAGCTTTGCCCAAAAGCCCTTTACGACGCAGCCTGTGAAGATGCAGATGAAATGGTGGCAGCCGGTGAAAAACACGGTTACCGTAACGCTCAAGCAACTGTGCTGGCTCCAACAGGAACTATTGGACTACTAATGGATTGTGACACTACTGGAGTTGAACCTGAATTCGCTCTAGTAAAATGGAAAAAACTCGCTGGAGGTGGATACTTTAAGATCATCAATAAATCCATTCCAGTTGCACTCAGCAAACTTGGATACAACAAAGAAGAAGTACAAGACATAATGAATTATGCCTTAGGACATGGAACTATTGAGGGCGCACCTCATGTAAATCCAGCCGCCCTACAAAAACTTGGGCTCACAACACAACAAATTAAAGAAGTAAAAGACCATGTATCAGAAGCTCGCACCTTGGATGAATGGACAGTACACGCCAACACCAAATTCCTCGCCAAAAATGGGCTTAAAAAAGAGCAAATAGCAGAAGCAAAATTACACATTGAAGGAACGCAAACTTTGGAAGGCGCGCCTCACTTAAAAGAAGAGCATCTAGCTATCTTTGACTGTGCAAATAAATGTGGGAAAGGAGAAAGATTCATCCAACCCCTTGGCCACATAAAAATGATGGCAGCGGTTCAACCTTTCCTTTCTGGTGCTATCTCCAAAACTGTGAATATACCAAACGAATCCACAGAACAAGATATCTACAGCATTCACATGGAATCATGGAAACTTGGTTTGAAAGCCATCGCCCTTTACAGAGATGGAAGCAAGCACTCACAACCTCAATCCAGTCACAGCGATGAAAGCGAAGTGGAAGCCGCACCAGGTGTATACCGTGGAACAAAAGTAAATCTTCCAAAAAAGCGCCGCGGAATTACAATTGAATCTACCATTGCCGGACAAAAGCTATACCTAAGAACCGGCGAATACGCAGACGGAACTCTTGGAGAAATCTTTGTAGACTCCTTCAAAGAAGGTGCCTCATACAGAAGCCTCCTAAACTGTTTTGCAGTAGCCGTATCCATTGGTATGCAATACGGAGTTCCTCTAGAAAAATATGTGGACTCCTTCTCCTTCACTCGCTTTGAACCAAGCGGAATTACAAGTCATCCAAACGTAAGAACTTGTACTTCAATTGTAGACTTCATCTTCCGCACTTTGGGGATGGAATACCTTGGGCGAACGGACTTCGTTCACGTTAAGCCAGAATCAACTCAATTCAGTGAAAGAGCTGGCCAAGGCAAAATCCAAGAAGCCATGATCAAAGAAGCAACTCTAGCTGAAGAAGAAAACGTTCTCAGCGCCAAAGACACACAAGAAGGCAGCGTAATGGACAAACAACTGGAAGGAATGATGGGAGACGCCCCAGCCTGTACAGAATGTGGTCACATTACCGTGCGCAACGCCTCCTGTTACAAATGTCTAAACTGCGGATCCAGCATGGGTTGCAGTTAGAGACCAATCACATCTATGAGAAAAGAGCCCCGCTCCGCGCCGGGCTCTTTTTATGTTGACTAAAACAGGTTCACACCTTAGAATCCTGAGGCTTTAAAGAACAATATGACAAATCGCAACAGTCACGGACACGGAACCAAAGCTACTCGGGCAAAACAGCCCAAGTCTAAGATCCGTAAACGACTCAACAAAGAGAATGCTCGTCCTGCAAGTGCAGCACGAACTACTGCAATGAGAGAAGCTCTTGCCAAGGGTAACTAAACTTTAAAAGGTCTTATGGCCAGATTCACGCTTTTTAAACGAAAACGAAGAACACGTAATGCGGGTTTTAGGAGTTATAAGAGTAATAAACTCACTAATCGCAAACCTTTTGTTCCAAAAAAGGAAATGATTAAGATAAAAAACCGCAGCCGCCGGGACGCAAGTCGCCGCAGCCGCTTGTCCCTTTTCCTCAAATTGGCTGGCCTACTAATTTTAATTGGTCTGATCATATATGCACTCTTCTTCACTCGCCTATTTGAAATGCAGAAGATAGAAATCAAAGGGAGCGCAGAAACCTTGGAGGAACAAGCTGGGGTAAGAGAATATTTGGAATCTTATTTGGGAACAAATATGGCTGTCTTCCCATCAATGAAACATGAAAAAGTACTTTTGGAAGAGTATCCATACCTCAAAGGTCTCAATATTAATCGCACTTTTAATCACAGCCTTGTTGTGACACTAAAAACATATGAACACCGCGCCAACATCCAAATAAACCAAGAAGATGACTCTCAAAAATTCTACGTAGTAAATGAATTAGGATTCATTGCAAGTATCGGCGCATACAACGAACAACTTCCAACCATTGTTATGGACGTAACAGGGACAGATCTTGAACTGCCGGAAAGTGAAGAAGGCCTCCAAGTAAATGGAGAAATTATGCCAAGGGAAACACTGGATTCCCTGCTCCAGGCAGAAGAAAGTTTTGAGGCTAGATTCAACATGCAAGTTCTGGAAGTCCATTACCTAAAACGCGCACGGGAATTACACCTATTCACGGAAAGATATTTCTTTGTATGGATAGATTTAACCCAAAACGTTGACGAACAACTCACAAAACTCAAGAAATCCATCACTGAAGTTAATTTTTATGAAGCTGACTTAGACTACATTGACCTAAGAATATCTGGACAAACTGGCGAGAAGGTAATATACAAGTTAAGCGAATAGTCCTTAAAACAAAAACAAAATGACTACCCCAGAACAAATTGCCAAGGCAATGCGCCTACTAGAAAGTGCCCAAGCTTCTATTAATGGAGCAAAAGAACTGCTGCATGGAAATGAAACAAGTTTCCCAAGCCCAGCACCTATTTTGAGCGATCCATCTGCCACAACATACGAGCAAGGTGACCAACAAATTGTTGAAGGAACCTTTGATGGACAAAACATGATTGGTCCAAACGAAAAGATCTTCCCTGTTGCCCCAAACTACGCAAGCAAATCTAAACTAATTGAGGGCGACAGACTCAAACTAACCATAATGCCAAATGGCAGCTTTCTCTATAAACAAATCGCTCCAATGGAACGCGAGTTCATAAAGGGAACATTAAACCAAGAAGATGGCCATTACAAAGTAATGACAGACGATCACACCTACCGTGTTCTACTTGCCTCAGTCACATATTACAAAGGCCAAGTTGGAGACGAAGTTACAATAGTTGTACCCCAAGGCGGCAAAACCACCTGGGCCGCAATTGAAGCAATCATTCCCCTATAGTTACATAAGATTTTGATAAGGAAAAAGGGAGGTTCATCATGTATGAACTTCCCTTTTATCCCAGTATTCGAAATCAAACAAGCAGGTCTCTTAACGAGAAACCTCGATAGTAGGAGCAGTTCCTCCTCCACCAGCATCTTCTCCTTCTTCATCACATGATCCTACAATAATAGCACCATTAGCATCACGCATAATGTAGTATTGAGAATAAGCAGCAAGACCAGTTGATGGATCAAGTGGTGTTCCAGAAATATAGTTCGTAGCAAGCGGTGCCGTCCCAGTTGAAGGTGTGAAATCAATACAATCATCACCTGCCGCACCTACAGCAGGGCTATCTGCAGCTGTACAAAGAGTAGCAGCGTCAGGATAAGGAGTTGGTGCAGCATCTCTACATCCTAAGTTAGAAGTCCCAGTCCCAATCAATGCATATTCATCATCTGCCAAACCTCCAACAGTATCTGGATCAAGATCTCCTGGAAGATCTCCGTCATTATCTACTTGGTATTTCTTAACTGCCTTCAAAATAGTTGCAACGGCAGTGTTTCGTCTTGCATTACGCCCTTGATGTAGACGTCTTGCAGGATCTATCGCTACAAAGATGGCAGCAGCCAAAATAGCAATAATGGCAATAACAATAAGCAATTCAATCAATGTGAATGCGTTCTTTTTTTGAGAATTTTTTGGCATGGGTATGGGTGTAAAAATTAATCTATGATTAATCTAGCAAATTTAAAAGACAGCGTCCACCATATTTAGCACATAATCCTTCAACGAGCGAAAGGCCAGTTGGTACAATCAAATCAGCTGGCTGTTTAGAACCATTCTCCATTTCAACCGAAAATTTGGCTGTAACAAACTTTGGCTTATCTCCATTGAAAACCACTTTGTTTAATGGAGCGAGGCCAGTCTTATCCCCAGAAAGAATAATATGTGTTGGTGCTTGCCCTAATTGTTGGACATAGGATTTATATGCATGAATAAAATCCTTTGTTAGGTTTTTTGAATAGAAACCATCAAAAGCATTTCCTTTATAGGCACTACTTACTAAGGCTTTGTCACCAAATGAATGGATGAACATCAATCTTGAATATTGTGAGAATTTAAGTGGAATTGCTTTAGCCAATGCCAAAGTCTCCAATGCAAAACTTGGTTTGGTCCAACCAGCTGCAGTAAAGACCTTGGTGTAAGAATCTAAAACTGACTTCTCAATCCCAGCAACAAACACATATATAGTGTTTTTTTCATCACTCTTAACCACAGATTTTTGAAAATAGAGATCAGAAATTGGAACAGGTAAAATAGAATGAATCTGTCCTTTTACAGCCTCTTCCAAAGCATCGCCATCAATTTCCTTAGGCAATTTCAATAAACCGCTATAAGTTTTGGACACAGGCAAAGCCACAACACATTTGGTACTACCTAAACTTTTTCTGAGAGCTTTTAACACTGGGACCAGCACCTTAGGATCTTTAATTTCTCCGTCTTGCACTGCTCCTTTTGGTAGAGCTTTATGTAAAACATTATCAAGCAGAGGTACTGTTTTGTCTTTTTTTAGTTGCACCAAAGTAACAGCCTCGTCGCGGAGGTATATTCCAATGGCTTGTGAAAAAAGATTAAACATTATTATTAATTTACAGGACTTCTTCAAAGTTAGTAACTACAATGGGCGAAACATTTGTATCCACAGTTAGTTCTAATGTACTGATATAAACTGTTCCTTTCGTTGACACCACTCGTACAGTGCGAATCCCACCCCCAGCATCAGTTACAGTTGCTGTACAAGAAGTACTTCCAATTGTAAATGCACCGCCAGTATAAGAGTCATCACTGTTCAAACGTAGCAGAACTTCTTCAGAACAACCATCTGCCCCTAAAAATGTCTGTTGATATTCAGTGTCATACAAACCTTGTTGTAAAAGATCCACACTCGCCAAAATCACAAATATAGCAATACCCAATGCAATAAAACCAGTCACCACCATAGTGGTAAGAGTTATAAGTGCAGATTGTTTATTAAAATGTTTCATTGTTCGCGAAGGGATATAGCTGTTCTAAAAGATCTAACTTGTTCAGCCTCTAAGGACTGAATTGTGAACTCAATCTGAATATTTTCTGGCTCCGTACTACGAGTAAGATCATTCAAAACAAAATTTGTTACATCTACTAAATCACTGGTTACCTGCACGGCTCCAGCCCCAGTATTAATCTGCATAAAACGGATTGTTTGATCTCCCACACTCTTTGTAGCTGTATCAATTACTACAGTCCCGGAATCAGCTGTAAAAGTAATTGAACCTGGATGTGAACCAAAAGTTCCAGTACTCACACTCTGTGCATCATGTGCATAACGAGTGAGATTATCCATTATAAATCGCGTATTCTCCAGCACCTCCCTATCCACTTCCGCCTCTCCGCGAATCTCAACAAAATCAACTACAAAGAGCATCATCACAACAACTATTGCAGAGGTAATTCCAATGTAGAGGATTAGTTCGACAAGTGAGAAAGCGGATTTTTTCATATTATTCTACGTAACTGGTTACAATTTCCTCAAGCAATGGAGTTACTGTTCCATCACCAGTAATGGTGGCACGCACTTGATAGTACCGTGTCCCCGTAGACCCAGATGCTATTTGTATACTTGAAGGCGAAGTTGAATAGGAAGTCGAGCTGGTCCCGTCAGAACCCACCCACTCTGCAGTGTCCAAACCTAAAGACGAACTAGCTGTTCGTGTTTGTAATGTCACTCCACCAGTTCCACTTAAAGTCCATTCTAGGTCCAACCACGTAGTCGTTGTAAACGTAGAATCAAATTTCTTTGATGTATAGATACCTGAAGTAGCGTATCCAGATCCACCAGCAGAAATTCCATCCCCAATTACTTGGAGCTCTTGACTATCATGCTCACTGGCAACAAACATATATGTTCCATCTGTAGCTATATCATTTCCATCTCCATCAAGGTCCAACACACTTAGTTCAGAGGGGCTTGATGTGTTTGAGATATCTATAACTCTAAACTCTTCATTATTTTCATCACCAGCTACAAAAGCCAAATCATCTGATGGAAGCAAGACGACTGCATTTATATTTTCACTAAATGCAATTGTACCCAAACGTGATGGCGAAGTAGGAATACTAACATCCATAATACTATAGTCTCCATTTACACCACCATTATCTAAGAGGGTCATATGCAGAGTATTATCTGTTGTGTCATATGCCATCTTTCTTGCATTGGCAGTTCCAGGATGATCATAAGTAGCAGCGGAAGACGGCGAGCTTGGCGTACTAATGTCCACAACTTCAAGCTCATTCGAATTCCCCTCCGTACTCACGTAAACATAGTTTCCATTCAAAACCAGATCCCACGTATTCTCATCAATCTCCATTGCACCTTCAAAAGTTGGATTGCTAGGCGAACTAGCAACTCCTGAACCAGAAAGAACTTGTAACTCCTGACTATTATGCTCACTGGCAATAAACATATAGGTTCCATCCGTAACAATGTCATTCCCATCAGCATTCAAATCCAGAACTGTATCTTCTGATGGACTAGAAGTATTGGATATATCAATAACTCTAAATTCATTATTATTTTGATCACCAACAAGAAAGGCCAGATCAGAAGCAGGGAGCAATGTAACAGCTCTAATATTTTCACTGAACGCAATTGTCCCATCAAGCGAAGGAGATGTGGGAGTGCTCACATCAATTATACTGTAATCCCCATTGGCTCCATTATCTAAGAAGGTCATATGCAAAGTATCATCCGTTGTGTCATAAGCCATCTTCCTAGCATTGGCAGTACCCGGATGATTATAAGTAGCAGCCGAAGATGGTGAGCTTGGCGTACTTACATCCACAACCTCAAGTTCGCTAGAATTTCCCTCCGTACTCACATAAAGATCAGTACCGTTCAAAACTAAATCCCATGTGTTTTCACCAATTTCCATAGCTCCTTCAAAAAGCGGATTAGTAGGTGAACTACTAGTAATGGTCGGCTCGACCACTTGAATTTCCTGACTATTATTCTCACTCGCAATAAACATATAGGTTCCATCCGTAAAAATATCATTTCCATCACCATTCAAATCTAGAACCGTACTCTCAGAAGGGCTTGATGTATTAGAAATGTCTATTATCCTAATTTCATTATTATTTTCATCACTCGTAACAAAGGCCAAATCTAAAGATGGAATTAGTGCCACCGCATTGTTGTTTTGATTAAACGCAATTGTTCCATCAAGCGATAGTGATGTTGGAGTACTGGCATCAATGATGCTGTAGTCCCCATTCCCTCCATTAGCCGCAAAGGCAACATGAAGAGTGTCATCCGTACTGTCATAAGCAATTTTATCCGGATTCGCAGTACCTGGATGATTATAAGTGTCATCATTTACAGGCGAACTAGGTGTGCTCACATCCACAGAAATTATCTCTTGAGCATCACTACGATTTGCCACATAAACTTGTGTACCATTGAGTACTAGGCCATCCACTATATCTCCTACCTCCAAAGCTCCCTCAAATACCGGAGAGGAAGGGGTTCCATCATCTCCAATATCAATGACATAAAACTCACAGTTATTCCCATTCCCAGTATTACAAGAACCACCATTTTCTGTAGTTCCAATGTAAACAAAATTACCAGAACCAGTTATTGCCCTACCATTATCACCCCCCTCTGTATTGTAGCTACCGGTCACACTTGGTGAAGATTTTGTAGTTATATCCACCACGGTCAATTCCGCCGAGTTACTGTGTGTAGCTAGGTAGGCATAGTTGCCATTCACATAAATATCACGAACATCACTTCCAATTTCCAGTGCTCCCTCCAGCGAAACGGCACCAGGAGTAGATATGTCATAAATGAGGAACTCACAATCCTGCCCAGTACCCGTATTACAAGTGCCATTAGAATCGCGCGCCATGTAGGCATAATTTCCATCAACAATAATTGCAAACATATTCTGATTCCCACCGGGATTATCACTATCCAAAAGACTTGGTGAAGTCCAATCAATTACTGAAGAATCACCAATATCAATTACATGAAGTTCACAATCAGCTCCAGTTCCCGTATTACAGGTCCCAGTATTATTAGAAGTACTTAAGTAGATGAAATTTCCAGAACCTGTCACCCCCTGTCCATTTGCACCACTATCCGTATCATAAGAATACGCAATACTCGGCGAAGATTTTGTAGTAATATCCACAATTGTCAGCTCCCCAGTATCAGAATCCGTTGCCAGGTAAGCATAGTTTCCACTTACATAAACATCATTCACATCTGCACCAATTTCCAATGCCCCTACCAAAGTTGAAGAACTTGGAGTGGAGATATCATAAATGAGGAACTCACAATTTTGCCCTGTACCGGCGGTACAAGACCCATTGGAATCTCGCCCCATGTAGGCATAGCTACCGTCAATTGTAATAGCAAACATATTTTGTGCGTTGCCAGGATCAGCACTATCTAAAAGACTAGGGCTAGTCCAACCCCCAGGGGCAGGATCACCAATATCAATTACATAAAATTCACAATCCGTTCCTGTTCCAGTATCACATGTTCCGAAATTATCAGCTGTACTCAAATAAATATAATTCCCAGAACCAGTCACCCCCTGCCCATTTGCACCACTATCCGTATCATATGTTCCAACAATACTAGGAGAAGACTTAGTAGTAATATCCACTACTGTTAATTCACCTGTAGCAGCATCTGTAGCTAAATAAGCATAGTCACCATCAATGTGGATATCATTTACATCATCCCCAATTTCCAAAGCTCCCTCCAAAGATGGAGACGTTGGGCTGGAAATATCATAAATAATAAATTCACAGTTCTGCCCTGTACCAGGAGTACAAGTTCCATTGGAGTCCCGGCCCATGTAGGCATAGTTCCCATCAATAGTGATGGTTAACATATTTTGTGCACCTCCTAAGTCATCACTGGTTTCCAATTCCGGAGGTTCCCAAGCAGAACTACTTCCCCCAACACCAGAATCAATAATATATAAGCCATTTGAGGCATCATCCGTACCACCAAATATATAAGCACCAGCGAACCAAATAGATTCTCCTTTACCACTACTTGCAACATTAATAGTATCTGAAAGTGTATAGGTGCTTAAATCAATTATCACCCATTGCCCATTACCATCAGAAGTAGCAAGGTAAGCATTTCCATCAACAACATGAACATCATTCACATCATTGCTAACATCCTCTTCCCCCAAAATATCACCTGTTCCAAAACTTTCAGGGCTAGAAATATCTATAACAATGAACTCAGAGTTTGAACTGTTCTTCATACCCAAGTAAGCAATATCAGCATCTTCATCTATCCAAATTGCTAAACCTTCTTCGTTACCAGAAATATTCACAGTATTTTGTATGGTGTTATTACTTAAACGCAGCACCTCAAGTTCAGAAGCGTTATCATCTCCCACCACAAATGCATAGCCTCCATCAATTTCCACATCATTTAAATTACTTCCATATTCAATGTCATCTTCTTCAGTAATAGTTCCAGCAGGAGCACTTACGTCCACCACAAATATTTCTCCAGTAGATTGGTCATCTGTCACAATCACAGCCGTTCCCCCAGAAACATCAATACCATTGGCATTTGTATCTCCACTTAAATCAAATGACTGCTCAAGACTGAGAGTTAACAAATCAATTATATAAAGTTCATTGTCCACATCTTCTGTAGCCAAGAAAGCATAATTCCCCTCAACAGCAATATCATTCACATTGAAGCCAATTTCCACGGCTCCAATCTCTGTAATGATCCCACTACCTAAATCACTAATATCATAAGCAACAAATTCTTCACCTCCATTATCATCTGAAACTATGTAAAGAGTAGTGCCCACAAGCACCATTTCATTTGCTTGCTCACCAAGAGCCTCAACCAGATATTCATCAAAATCATCCCAATTATCCGCCACTTCATCTAGCTGAACCGAACCAACCGCAATACTATTTGTTGAAAAGTAAGTACCTTCATCAAAATTCGCCTGAGTATCAATTATGAAAAAAAGTGCTTTCCAGTTGGTTAAACGGAAAGTAGGTGAAGACAAGTTCTGCGCTACACCTTCGTCAGTTGTCCATGAAATGGTTACATCCATCTCATAACGATATGTATTTAGCTGCGTCAAAACAACAGACCTTGTGAATTTTCCAAACACATCGTTTGAGCCAGAAAGCTCCCAATAACCATTTGATGTATCCAAACCATAGGTTCCAACCGCTAGCTCGTCCCAGTCATAATCACGTATAGAGCGCAGAGCTTCTTGTGTTTCTTGCATTAAATAACGCGCAGATAAACGATCCGCACTATTACTTATATCGAATCCAATAGCAGTTACAGAAACCAATAACACAGCAGCAAAAATTGAGAATAATGCCACTGAAACAATGACTTCTACCAATGAAAATGCCGAGTTTTTAATTCGAGGAAACATTGCCAAAAGCGTTAATAGTTACTGTAATTGTTGGATCTGATGCAGAAGTAATCTCCACAGTTCCATCTTGTGATGTATTTCCGGTGATTTGGTCAAAGACAACTTCTGTCCCCCCACCTGTAAGAGTTATGGTTCCAAAAGTAACTGAGCCAGGCAAGGGATAATCTACATCTAAAGAAGCATCCCTCCCTACATAAGTACTCCCTGAAAACAAAGTATAGGTGCTTGCACCCGTATCAAAATAAACTCCCCAAGACGAATCATGAATTTGCGTAGCAGCTTTCTCACGTGAATGCCTCAAGGTGTGTACTACTTCTTGCTCAGCCAAAGTTGACTGATTGCTAAAGAAAAATATGATCATATTAGGCGTCACAGCCACAATCAAAACAGCAAATATTGTAATTACCAAAAAAACCTCTAGTAGTGTCAAAGCCGGCGATTTCTTAAATTTAATCATTAGATCCCAGATGAAAGAGAGTAAATTGGTCCAATAATTGAAATAGCTACAAAGGCCACAACTGATCCAATAAAGATAAGTAGTACTGGCTCAAGAAGCGTACTCAGATTTTTTAATTTATCATCTGCTTCAGATTCATAAAAAATACCTACATAATTCAAGGAATCAACAAGATTCCCACTTTTTTCCCCCACTTTCATCATATGACCAACTAGTACTGGAAAAAGAAAACTATTTTGGGCCATAATATCTGCCAAATCATTACCTTGCATAACAGATGTCCTCATCTTGCCAATTGAATTTCTATACCTCACATTATGTATAATCTTCCCACTGATAGCCAAAGACTCATCAATAGGCAAACCAGCGTCCATCAAAGTAGCTAGAACCCTAAAGAAACGTGAAATGCTTAGATATCTAATAATGGTCCCAGCAATTGGAAGTCTTAAATATATCCGATGTGATATGGGTTTCATCATCTTTAGTTCTAAAAATACAGGAGTAAGGAAACTTCCTAAGATTACAAAAATAACTACTAAAATACCGTAATCACGGAAAAATTCGGCAAACCAAATCAAAACTCTAGTAGAAAGTGGCAACTTTACATCCAAACTTGCAAATAGCGGTATGATTTGAGGAAGTACAAAAAGACCAACAGCCATTGTTAAACCAATAACTGCAACAAATACAATTGCAGGATAGAGCATAGCGCCCCTCACCTTTTTCTTAAGGTCTATTTCCTTTTCCATAAACTCACTAATGTAATTTAAATTCTTCTCCAAAGTCCCAGATAATTCACCACTCCCCACCAATTGAACAAATAGCTCAGGAAAATCCTTTGGATATTTTGAAAGTGCGTCAGAAAGCGTCTCTCCAGATTCTACTCGGTCTAGTACACTCTGGAGAACTATTTTCATTCGTCCTTTTGCCTGCTCCTTAAGCATTGTTAATGCTTCAAAAATCGCTATCCCAGCCTTTAACATGATTGCCAGATGCTTCACAAAGAAAAGCAAATTAACGTCAGACACATGCCCAAAACTCATTTCTTTCTGCATGGCCTTTGAACCTTTTTTCTTCAGCAAAACAATATTAATTTGCTGGGCTTCAATCAATGCACGTGCTTCCCTCTCAGTCTGAGCTTTGATTATCCCCTTTTTAACCGTTTTGTCGGGCGCCATGCCCACGTAAGAAAATTTCATAATGTAAAAAATTAGTCGCGTACTACCCTAATTAATTCTTCAATTGTTGTCTGTCCTTCCAACACTTTTTTGATACCATCATCAAACATAGTGTTCATCCCTTTGCTAACAGCGTAATCGCGAATAGTATCCGATGACTCTTGAGAAACAATCATTTTTCTAACTTCCGGATCCACCTGTAATATCTCAAATGCCCCAATTCGCCCAAGATATCCCGAGTGGTTACAAACCTCACACCCTTCCCCCTTGTAAAGCCTTTGTTTCCCTTTGGAGAAAAGTGCCTCTTTCATCTTATCTGGAACAAGAAATCCTTCCTCTTCCAGCTCTTCAACTGTTGATTCATAACTAGTGATACATTTCATACAAATACGTCTCAAAAGACGCTGTGCCATGATGATATTCACTGTTGATGCAACCAAGAACGGTTCAATCCCCATATCCATCAAACGTGGAAGAGAAGAAGCCGCATCATTTGTATGCAAAGTGGTAAGCAGTAAATGACCAGTTAAGGCTGCATTCACAGCAATATCTGCTGTTTCATTATCACGAATTTCCCCCACCATGATTATATCTGGATCCTGACGCACAATGGACCTTAGCCCTCGCACAAAAGTTAATTCTGTTTTTGCATTCACCTGAATCTGATTAACACCCAAAAGCGAGTATTCAACTGGATCTTCAATCGTAGAAATATTTACCCCCCTATTGTTCAAAATTTTAAGAACCGCATATAGCGTAGTTGTCTTACCTGAACCTGTTGGCCCGGTAACCAAGATCATTCCCCAAGGCTTATGAGCCTGTTCCTTCAATTTCTCCATATCCTTGGGAGAAAGTCCCAATTCTTCAATACTAAATTGCCGCGATTTCTCAGAAAGCAAACGTAGCACTACTTTTTCACCATATGTTGTAGGCAAAATAGATACACGCATGTCCACCTTTTCACCTGAAAAATGGTATTCCATATGTCCATCTTGAGCAGCGAAATGTTCATCAGTCCTCAGATGTGACAAGATTTTAATACGCGTTATCAGGCGGTCATGAAGCGGTTTAGGCAAGAAAAGCCTATCTGCAAGTACACCATCAACTCTAAATCTGATCACTGTTTCAACCTCTTGTGGCTCAATATGAAGATCAGAAGCTTTTGAACTATATGCATATTCAAACAACAAATCCATAATCTGAATAACTTCAGTATCTTCATCATGGCCATCCTCTTCTTTCTTTTTCTTATCTTGAGTAAGAGCAGCTTTTGTGAGCTCAAGAATTTTTTTGTCTAAATCTCTCTTGTACAGGTTAAATGATTGATGAAGGTCATTTGCAGTTGCATAGTGAAAGGCCAGTTTTTTATTAAGCCTTTTTTCCAATAGTTGAATCAAATGCTCATTCTTTGGATCATTTATTGCAATATGCACTACTCCCTCCTCTTCCGAGAAAACAAGAACCTTATTTTGAGTTGCAAAAGCTTCTGGCAAAGTCATCATCAATTCAGGATCAACCGATTGCAAACGAAGGTTAACAAATGGATAACCCAACTCTGCTGCAATAATCTGCCCCATATGAGCATCCGTAAGAATCTCTTTGTCCAAGATCACTTTTTCCAGGGAAATCTTGCTTTCTGTAGCCAATCTTTTGGCATGATTCAGCGTCTCTTCATCCACAAATTCACCATCCAAGAGGATCTTTGCCAATTTGTTGTCTGAAATGCTTGCCATACGGCTTTGGTTTTTATGTCTATTTAATCTGTTTATTGTATCATAAATCCTTCAATTTGAAAAGAGGGATTGGAAGTGTTAATCTAGCCGCATGGATGATCGAGAAATCAGCGTAACGGAGGCACTCAACCAAACTCAGTCTTGGCTTAACGCCGGCGAGTATGAAAAAACCATACAAGCAAGCCAAGAAATCTTGGCGATTGAACCTGGAAACCAAAGAGCTTTGGCCCTTTTAAAACAAGCAGAAGAACGCCGACACAGCGCTTCAATTCAAGAGGAAAAACCTCAAACAGCTCCTGAGCCTGAACAAGACCCTGAGCAATTAGCTCCAGAACCAACACCTACCCCAGAGGAAAAACCTAAGCCGGACCCACTCGCTAACCTGTTGGAAGAAGAAAATACGGAAATGCTTGATCGAAACACCTTGAATTCATCAGATTCTGAAAAGAAAAAACTATTCCTCGCAATGCTAATACCAGCAATTCTAGTAGTACTTGTTGGAGGTGCAATCATTTGGATTCTAAGTAACAAGCAAAGAGATGCAGAGATTGATAAAACAGCTTCTGGAACAGTAATCGAACAAGACTTAACTTACATTGAAAATAATGAAGAACGTGTAGAAGATTTGATCCAAATGTCAGAAATCCTTGAGGAATACAAAACTAAAAATGGGGTCTACCCCTCTGTTCAACAGATCAGTTCTATATTTTTAGCCGATGAAGATGTAAACGAATTACCTCAAGATCCAAGACATGGAGAAATTGATAAATCTGGGAAAGCATTTGTATACGTTTATGCCGTATACAACGGAAGTGCAGGTCCAAACAGTGAATATGTAATTTCTGCACTGTTTGAAGACGCTAGGGGCTTTGGAACGCCATGGACTCGCGGAATAAACCTTAATGACCACGGAGATTTTAGGGACACAGACTTAAGTAATGTTGGGTTAATTGAGGAAAGTAGCTCCACAAGCGGCAGTTCCGGTCCAAAAGTTAAAGTTAAGCGTACAGAATAGCTACTTGCGCACAAACATCAATCTGATAGACTATAAATATGAATACAGCGAACACCAAGATACTGATAATTGAGGACGATCAGTTCTTAAACAAGGTTTACAAGTCCAAACTGGAAAAAGAAGGTTATGAAATCATTAGTTTAACTGACAGTGATACAAGTGTTGAAACAGCAGAAGCAGAACAACCGGCATGCATTTTACTAGATTTAATTCTTCCTACTTTAAGTGGATTTGAAGTCTTAGTAAATTTAAAGAAGAATCCAAAAACCAAAGATATTCCTGTACTTATCCTTTCCAATTTAGGTCAACAAACTGATATTCAAAGAGGTTTGGAGGAAGGAGCTGCTGCCTACTTTGTAAAAGCAGATATTTCTCCTGATGAGGTGATTCAAAACATCAAAATTCACATCGCCTAGCAATTAGCAATGACATTCTCTTGGAAGACTACAAATCGGCCCATATTAGCGTTGGCACCAATGGCTGGTTACACGGATACTGCATATAGACAATTGGTGAAAGGTATTGAACCCAGGACCATATGTTTTACTGAATTTACAAGCGCGGATGGGATTGTATACAACAGCAAACGCACACTTAAACAATTAGATTTCAATCCGAATGAAGAACGGCCTTTAATTGCACAAATTTTTGGAAAAAAACCAGATCATTTTACAGAGGCAGCAAAACGAGTTGAAGCCATGGGTGTAGACGGAATAGACATAAACATGGGTTGTCCAGCAAGAAAAGTAGTCAGTTCTGATCATGGTTCTGCCCTACTCAAAGACCCCCGTAAAGCCATGGAAATTGTGGAGGCAACTGTGCGAGGAACTTCACTCCCTGTATCAGTTAAAACAAGGATTGGCGCCAATGAATTAGACCTCCCCTGGTTCATACAATTTTGCAAAGATTTAGAGAGCGCCGGTGCAGAGCTCATTTCCATACACGGCCGTACCGCCAAACAAATGTACACAGGAAAATCAGACTGGGAGCCAATTTATGAAGTAAAACGAAATGTAAATATCCCCATAATTGGGAATGGTGACATCAAGTGTGCACAGGACGCTATAGACAAAATCCAAAACCTAGATGGCGTTATGGTTGGTCGCGGCACAATGGGTAAACCATGGCTAATGAGAGAAATTGCAGCTGCTTTTTTTGACGAAGAATATCAAGCACCAGTCACTTTTGAAGAGAAACTTCCCTTCATGTTGAGGCACTGTGAACTCAACATTGAGAGCAAAGGCGAAGAACGAGGAATGATGGAGATGCGCAAACATTTTGCAGGACTCCTAAAAGGCTTTGATGGCGCAAGCAAATACCGTTCGCAAGTAGTCAAAATCAGCACTTTTGAGGAAGCAAAAACAATTCTTTATGAAATACTTGAAAAGATAAAAGACGCTGAACCTTTAGCGAACAGCTTCTTTGTTGAATAGAAAATTCACAACAATAATTGCCAAACCAAATATCTTTAGTAGGCTTTCACTAATAAAAATTGGTATGAAATAACCCTCCGTAAAAACGAGTACCTCAAAGCCAATTGCAAGGATCAAAAAGATATCAAAAAAGACAATCAAAATGATGGCGGCCAGGAGCCACCAGGACCAAATTCTACGCATTTTAATTATGCTTTCCCTCTCCTTAAGATCTATGGCCGCCAGTTGATTTTCATTATAAAGGCGCTCCATAATATTTCGCGTTTCATTATGGTTTTTTAAAGCAGCAGGGTCTTGTCGTGTTGCCTGCAAAAACAATTCTTTTTCTTTGTGTGGGTTTATATCCATTTTAATCTAAATTTAATAACATCGCGGGAAACACCAAAAAGACGTGCCAATGAATTGAGGTCATTTCTTGTTGATGGATACTCTTTCAAAATCTTTTTGAGCATATGTTGAGGAACCAATAAATTAGCTGCAAAAGCATTCGCTTCTTGTTCAAAAGGGTCCTTATCAATTGGCGTAGCCAACCTCAAAAGCACACCATAATCTTCCTGAGCATGATTCAATAAAAAATGGCCGAGTTCATGCGCAACGGTAAATAATTGTCTATGTGGCGCATCTTCACTATTCACATAAATAGTTTGCGATTTAATATCAAAAAAACCAGACGCCTCGACCAAATTTCCTTTTGGCACATAATAACGTAACTTGATCCCCATTCGTTCAGCAATCTCAAACGCATTCACAACTGGCTCATCAATAGAGAATTTATCCAGCAAGGCAAATGAGAGTTCTTGAGCCGCTTGGAAGTTTGCTACAACCATATAATATTTTAAGGGGATGGTGCTTGCCATTATACGCAGAAAAACCGCATAAACAAGCTGTTGTTGGCCTTACAACACAGCTTTTACAGAACAAATACTCTGCAAAGCTAGCATCTAAATTGCAATGCCATAAGATAAAAACATGTACCTTCTTCGCCTTTGTGAAACCCAGGAAATTAGTCCACAAATTATGGAGCATTGGCTTTGTACTGTGCAAAAGAAAAATTGCCAAATGGAACTCATCCTGTGTGAAGAAGCAGGACAAATTAACTTAATAACAAGCCAGGATCTTAGCCCCCATTTCCATGGGAGCTTTTCAAAAAATCACACTTACAAAATTCCCAAAGGTAAATATCACGTAAGTCAAAATAAGGGCAGCCTGCTCCCAATCAAGCGACCCAGTCAATTTGAAGATCGAGTGAATAAAAATCGTATCTTTCCAATGGATACTCTAGTTAAAGAAATGTCAAAACACCCAAACTCATTCATTCATTTTACATTCAATCCAATATCAGAAAGGAAGCGGCAAAAAGCATTATCTCGTGCAAAGAAAGGATGGTTTCAGCCAGAAAGAAAATTTGACCAATGGGAAAGTAAAAAATGGTTTCAGCCAAGCTTTAGAAAATTACTTGGCCCACTTCTAAGAAAAGCATCATCAAGTTTTCAAGTTCAAAAAAATACACAGGACGAACAAACTGAATCTCTACACGAAAGGGAGGATCCAAGGCGAGCAATTTTAGACAAACTTTCAAGACCACTTTTCAAAGTACAAATTCAAATGTCTCACCCATTTAATTCATTTATTCATGGATTCACACTTCCATATTTAGGTGAATTAAAAATTCAAAAAAATGTATCAAAACTTATTCTCAGCGCAGAAGAATTAGCTAGCATTATGTCCCCTCCAAACCCACAAAATTCATCCAGAATTTTAAATACTGAACCTTGCACATATTTGGAGCCACCACCTGGAAATCCACTTGAATTTCAGAATTCAGATCGCAAAAAACACTTATATATTTTGGGGAAAACTGGAATGGGTAAAAGCAGTACAATTTTAGAAATCTTCAAAGAAGATCTAAAGAAAAATCAGAGCATGATTTTAATGGATCCACATGGAGATTTAATTGAAGATGCATTATCCAAAATTCCAAAAGATCGTCACAAAGACATCGTCCTGATTGAGCCATGGAAAGAAGAATTTCCATTGGCTCTTAATCCACTTGAATGCAAACCGGATGAAAATCCATTACTAAAAACTTCAGCATTAATTGAAATGTTTCAAGTCCTTGCAAAAGGTAGTTGGGGTCCGCGTTTGGAATATATTTTACGCAATTCAATACTCACATTAACGCTTGCATCCAACACCACACTGTTGGATCTCCCCCGCCTTCTAACAAATGAAAAGTATGCACAATCTATACTCAGTCAAATCACAGATCCTGAACTTCTACGCTTTTGGAACGAAGAGTTTTTCTGTCTAGACAGTCGCCAGCGTACAGAAGCAATTTCTCCAATTTTAAACAAAGTAGGTCCTTTGATTACATCCCCAATTTTAAGAAATATATTCGGCCAACCACGTAGTAAATTCAATATTAATAAATTGCTTGAAGAATCAAAAATAATCCTCATATCCCTTTCAAAAGGCAGAATGGGCGAAGACATTAGCAGGATTTTAGGTATGATTTTTATTTCCTTAATCTATGCCGCACTATTAAAACGAAGCGATACAAGTAAGGAGCAAAGATCATTTTTATCTCTTACAATTGATGAATTCCAAAACTTCGCGACCCCAACACTTATGAGCATGCTGTCAGAATGTAGAAAATATGGATTAGCACTCACCTTGGCCAATCAATACATAAGCCAGTTGCCGCTTGAGATACAAGACGCTCTTTTAGGGAATATTGGATCATTCCTGGCATTTAGAACAAGCATGCAAGATGCAGAAAAATTAGCGCCAATCCTGCAAGTACTTCCAGAAGACCTCACCCAGCTTCCACCTTTCCAAGCCTACGCCAAGTTTTTAAGCAACAACACACCTCTTCCATGCTTTAGATTCAATACGCCAAATACCAAGGAGATATCAAAAATCGACCCGAATACAATTCGTCAACACTCACAAAACAGCTTTGGTCGTCAGCGCCATCTGGTTGAAAAAAAGCTAAAAAACAGGTATAATATAGGCAAGAAAAACTACGCCAAATGAAAAAATTCTTGTCCACGCTCCTGCTTGCAGTATCATTAATACTGTTTAGCAGCACCATCGTTTCTGCAGATCTTATAGAAGAGGTTGTGGAAGATCCTTCACAGCAAGAAACAGACGATTATCTGGATGATATAGAAGATCTATCACAGCAAGAAGAAGCTTCAAAAAGCTCTTCTTCTTTCAACGTCAGGGAAATTCTTACAATTAGCGGTGAAAGTGGAACAGGTGAAGAAAGTATTAATGCAAACTTCATCAATCAAGCTGAGGCGGAAGGTACTTCCGTTGCTGGCTTACTGATTTTAAAAGCCATAAACATTTTAAGTTTATTAATTGGGACTTTTGCTTTTGTAACTATTGTTATTGGCGGCTTCACCTTTGTTACAGCAGGTGGAGATGAAACTCGAATCGACAGAGGTAAAGCCATAGTCAACCAAAGTATTTTTGGACTGATCATTGCCTTTATGTCTTATTTTATTGTGACTTTCATAATTTCCTTCTTCTACTAAATGCGCAAACTCGCCCTACTAACACTAATGAGTTTCCTGATGCTAGCCATCAGCCCTTTTACGCTAGCTGCAGAAAACACTTTGCTGCTTTGCCCACTTCACCGAGAATTTGATGTTTTACAAAATGAAGGAGGTGGAAATGATGCTCAATCAGACATAGCTGATTTGGCACAAGAAGAAGATGAAGATAGTTTAAAATTTCTATTAGAAATAATGGACTTAGCAACTCTTGAGCAGATTGGGAAAGCGGATTGTGGGAAAACAAACCCCGGAACGGGCTTCATTGAAAAACGAGACTGTACTGCTGATGACGGAAAGGTAATAACGGAAGTTGGAGAGATATTTGGCCCAGATATTGAAGAAGATGCTGAAGGAAATGAAATACAAACTGTATACAAAGGAGTTTGTTGTTTGATCACAGATAAAACTGGAGGTGAATGTTTGGAGACTAGAACGGTATATACAGAAGATTTCTCTAGCTGTACTGACAAAGCCTCTTACTGTCAAAGAAAGCAATGGATAATTGGAAGAACAGGTGTTGGAATTGTAAAAGTCTATGTGAAACAACTCTACATTTACGGAGCTGGAATTATTGGATTCGTATCTGTTGTAACCATGGTAATCAGCGGAATTCAGATTCAAGTATCTGGAGTAAGTGGAGATATAACTTCTGCCAAAGAAAGAATCTTTAAAGCACTCGGTGGACTTGTATTACTCTTCCTATCAGGTCTGATTCTTTACACAATTAATCCAACATTCTTTAGCTAATGAAAAAATTCTTTATTACATTGATGCTTGGATTCATGATGTTGCCAGCCTTGGCAGGATCAGCCGCTGCTTTAGACATACAAAAACCAGATTTCCTGCCAGGACCATCTGATGAAATTTCTGGGCAAGACACACAAGACTACGTGTTCAACACTTCTATCCCTAGAGTTCTCAATATAGTTATCGGTCTCCTTGGACTTGCAGCATTTATTGGGATAGTAATTGCATCTATAACAATGCTCACCTCCTTTGGGAATGAAGATAAATTAAATAAAGCAAAGACAAATCTTAGATATGCCCTATTAGGTTTTGTGGTCGTCATGCTGTCTTATGCAATAGTATCAATTGTAGTGGCTATTTCCTTGCCTCAAACAGGTAACGTATCCTCCATGTTAATACCAACTGCACATGCTAATGGCTTTGAAGACAATATAAACATTCTTCTACCACCTACAGAAGTCCTTTTAGAAGGACAAGATGGTGCTCCAGAAGTATCACTTCCATCTGGCGACTTAGTCTCTGAGCTACTTCCAGCCGTGATTACCAACTTGTTTTGGCTTGTTGGATTTTTGGTTTTTATTGCACTGATGTATGGAGGAACACTCCTTGTTATTGGTCGAGGAAATGAAGAAATGACTACAAAGGCGAAGAACATTGTTATTTATGCCACCATTGCACTAGCAATGATTACAGGTGGATATGCAATTATTTATGGAATAGCTAACATCAATCTTCAGCAGGATGACACTACTGATCTTGATGATGTATTTGTTGAAACCATACAAGAATGATGAAAAAACTTTTACTTTTCACCTTAGCAATCACCCTATTTTGGATGCTTAGTGTAGATGCATTTGCCGCAATCCAACTGAACGACACCCTGAGACCTAGTAACCTTCCTGACCCAATTGAAATTGAAGACGCGTTAACAGATGCAAATCCAGAAACCGCCGCCACCCAAACAGTGATTCTTTTTGTGGGACGCTTGATGAGCCGAGTCTTGGTTTATGCCGGTGTAGTCGCAGTAGCTTTCTTAGTTGTTGCAGGCGCCAACTACATACTCGCCTTTGGTAAAGATGAGCGTATTGAAAAAGGTAAGCGAGGAATATTCTGGGCCGTAATGGGCCTCATTGTCATCATGTTTTCCTACGCATTAGTCCAAGCTGTAATATCAATCATTCTTAAGGTAGACGTTTCAGTCACCTAAGTGAGGGAAAAGTGGCTCGCCCAAATTCACCTTCGTCTCCCCTACTTGCTCCAAAATGGAAGCTGCACTTTCAGGAATAATTGGTTGAAGTAATTCACCCACGGCTCTGCAAAGAACTAATAAGTTACCAAGCACAACAGCCAAACGTTCCGTATCTTCCTTGGCCAAAGCCCAAGGTTTATTTTGCTCAACATATGCATTCCCAGTCCGTGCTAACTCTAAAGTAGCTTCAATAGCTTTCTTGATATTAAAGTCATCCATACCTGCATGATAAGCCTTCCAAGTCTCATCTATTTGTGACTTAAGCTCATCATCTCCTTCTGGAATCTTTCCATCAAAATATTTCTCAGTCATAGATACAACTCGCCGTAACAAGTTTCCAATTGTATTTTGAAGCTCATCACTATAAACCACCTTGAATCGGTCTCTTGAAAAATCGCCGTCATCTCCAGTTGGAATTTCCCTCAAAAGAAAATAGCGAACGGGATCCACACCCCACTCCTCCAAAATTTCAAATGGGTCCACAACATTCCCAAGACTCTTGCTCATCTTCTTCCCTTCGCTTGTGATGAAACCATGCACATAAACCGCTTTAGGAATTGGAAGTCCAGCCGCCATAAGCATTGCCGGCCAAATCCCACAATGGAAACGAGTGATATCCTTTCCTATCAAATGCACATCTGCAGGCCAATATTTCTCCACCATTTCACCATCATCCGCAAAGCCAAGTGCAGTTAAGTAATTGGACAGTGCATCACACCAAACATACATAACTTGATCTTCATGACCCGGCACTTCAATTCCCCAAGACAAAGTTTTCTTTGGCCGTGAAAAACTCACGTCCTGCAAACCCTCTTCCAGCAAAGACAAAAATTCATTCTTCTTAGACTCTGGCTTAATCTCTAACTCCCCACTTTTCACTTTTTCCTTAATTGCATCAGAATAATCTGAAAGCTTAAAAAAGATGTTTTTCTCCTTCAATTTTTCCGGTGGCCGCATATGATTTGGACAATTCCCATCCACCAAATCCTTCTCAATTTTAAAAGCTTCACAGCCTGTGCAGTAAAGCCCTTCGTATTCTTTCTCATAAAACTTCCCTGCTGCATCAATCATCTTCCAAATCTTCTGTGCTCCACGTTTGTGCAACTCATCCGTTGTTCGGACAAAATCATCATTCGCAGCATTGAATCGCTTGTGCAAATCTACAAAAATCGCAGCATTTTCATCCGCAAGCACCTGTGGCTCAATTCCCTTATCCCGCGCAGTCTGTTGAATCTTGCTTCCATGCTCATCCGTTCCAACCAAAAAGCGAGTGTCATCACCTTTAATATCCCGATGATAACGACTGAGCGCATCACCTTGCACCATTTCCAGCGCATGCCCAATATGCGGTGGGGCATTTACGTAAGCAATGGCATTGGTTAAATAGAACTTAGACATGCCGCTACACTACTGGAAAAGCCTGTTCACATCAAAGGCTTCTAGATCTGGAATAACAAAAGGTGCGAGTGCAGGTTTTTTAACCCCATCCGTGTTATAGAGAACAAAATCAAATACTGGCAGATTCTCACCCTCCTTAACTAAGGTGTCCAAGGACTGACGCGCACTCCCAAATTCCTGATCAGCACTTGTATCCAAACTCACATAATTACAAACAGGATCCACATCCAATGATTTCAAACGAAAGTAAATAAACTCGCGGCCCGTGGCTTGAGCCACATTTGTGAGAATCAAGTAGTTAAGATTATGCCCAGTTAAGAATTGTTTAATTGGGTAAGCCGGATTGAAAACAAAATTCTTACCAATTTTTTGGTAATACTTGGCATGGGTATATCCAGTGGGCACGGCCCTATCTGCAGGAATTGCTGAACCAAAAATCGACGGGTTTTCTGGACTACGCTTTGTGCTTTCCATTGGGATGAATTCAGAAATCGCTTCCGTGCCACCATCCTTTGTTCCAAGAATCTTCCACCTTAAAACATCCCCACTTAATGGAACCCCTAGCCCATCTCCATCCCCAACATAAAACTCCACATAAAAGTTCTCTAATTTTTCTAGATCATTTCCAAATGCATCCTGCTGAGCGAATAGTGCCAATTGCACCGATTCATTCGGACCAAGCACTCCCCATTCCAAACCATCCGCTGAACATGGAACAACAGGACCACGAGCATTCACATCCAAAGACGCCAAAGTTGCATTGGCAAACAAGAATTCCAGCTCCGGCTCATAACCCGGCAAACTGTCCTTAACAATTTGCAAACCAAGCTCACTGGCACCTTCCGCCGCATATGTTGCCTGCGTCCCTCCAACAATCGTTCGCACAGTATCAACATCTCTAATCAGCAGAAAACTAACCCCAACAGAAACCAAGATGAGCATGGTCATCATGAAGAAAGAAAGGAGTAATGCGCTGGCTTTATGTTTCATTGATAAAAGCGGCTAGTAATAGAGGTTTGTAAATCTAGTTGGACTTCTGGTCTAACTCGTCCAGGTCTGGCAAAAGTCATGTTCACTTGAACAATTGGCTGATACTGCAAGTCATCTTCTTTTGAATTAATTGGGTCGTATGGATCTTTGCTTGGAAAAATATTAAAGCTCACATGTGAGACTCTGCTCTCAACTGAATTCAAATTAATTGGCTGCAAATAACCATCCAACTCATCCCCAGCCGCATCAAATATTTGAACAGTCAGATCCTCTTCCACATCATCCCAATCAAATATCATCTGCCCGCCATCAGCAGTTTCAAGCGCCAAAGTATTTGTCATCAATCCATCTGAAGTAGCCAAACTCAGCCGGGACAGCAAAGATTGACCTGGCGCACGCAAGGTGTCAAAACCTTTATCCACATCATAATAATCATAATCAAGCTTATGAGTTTTCAAATCCTCTGTTAACAAAGTCATCACAGATTCCATTTCAAGCATCATACTGCGAGTTGTTGCAGCTTCTTGTTGAGCCCTATGAAAAGTCAGAAAAGTAGACATAGAAAAACCGAGGAAAATTGTAAATACCGTTATAGAGATAGTCATCTCTATCAGAGTAAAAGCGCCTTGAGATTTTAAATGCTGTTTCATTACTGCCAGTTACTTAAAAAAGTAGAAAGTTCCAAGATCCTTGGAACAGCTTTATCGGTCCATTCAATTACTGCATTTACCTCAACACTATCGTCTCTATTTTTCGCATCCGTATCTTCTGACGCAACTGGTGTAACCACTATACTTCTCAGGAATTCAAATCCTTGCAAGTTAGTCACAATTCCATCTTCCTCAAGAGCAGAAAAGGACCAACATGGCGGACAGTCATCTTCTTTTAAATACAGCACAACTTCCTCCCCACTTTCATCAGCATCAAATTGCGAACTACCCACAGATTTATTCGCTGAGCCAGCCCAAGCATAATTTTGCAACCAGTTTGAATCCCGAATATAACGCATCACCTCTATTCCCTCCTGCGCGAATGCATTCGCTTGCAGCGTGTGAATATTACGCTGACTTGCAAGAAGAGTAGCCAAAATTAGTCCGGTAACAGCAGTCAGAACCACTGTTAGCAAAGTGATTCCAATTAGCGTTTCCACAAGTGTAAATGCGGGTTTATTCTTCATTATCTGTTCTAATTAAGGACACCTGATTTGTTAAATGAGAAATTGCTAGCGAGACACTCAAATCTTCCTGACTTGAATGCTGGAATTCAATAATCCCGTTCCCAACAATGTTTTCTCCAAGACCATCATAAAAAGCAACTCGTCCATCCGGTGGAATAAACAAAGCCCAAGCCTCCCTAGCTTTAAAGGATCCAATATCTATCTCCACAACATTTGCATCCGCTGGGGAAAATCCATAGCTTTCCGTCACCAAATCAATGCACTCTTCTCCATCAAAAATTCCCTTCGCCAAAAGTGGCACCTCACCTACTTCAAAAAATGCACCTTTGCAAAGAAGAAACTCTTCTTCAAAAGCACCAGAATTAACCTCAGCCTGGCCTTGCTGTAAAATTGCTAGACTTTGCTCAGCCAACAATCCCAAGCTCTGCCTCTGCCTAGACGAGTTAAAATCCAAGCTCACCATCACAGTCAAAATACCAATAATAGTAATAACTATTAACATTTCAATTAGAGTAAAAGCCTTCATGCAACAAGGGATGAGAGAGAGAAAATGGGGCCCAAAAGTGCCACGGCCAATACAGCCACAGCAAGTCCAACTAACACAGTCACCATGGGTTCAAGCAAGGTGGTGAAGTTGTCCAGGGCGTGTTCCACTTCTCGCTCATAGTGCACGGCCAATTTTTCAGAAATCATAGCAAGTTGCCCCGTATTTTCCCCAACAGAAACCATCGCAACAACAGTCTCCGGAAATAGGAAAGGCGCCTCTTGCAAACTCAAAGCAATCTTTTCACCCTGCTCAACTTTCACCCGTAATTTATTCAGGAAATCTTTATACAAACGGTTGTTCATGGCACCTCCACTTATGCGAATAGCCTCATTAATTGGCACACCCGCCTCCACCAATAGACTCAATAGCTGCACAAATTTAGCAACATTTACCTTTCGCACAACATGATGAATCAAGGGTGCACTCAGCATAAAACGATCAAACTTATATTTCCCCTTTTCCGTACTTACATAAAAAGAACCCACAAGACTCAAGAAGACAACAAGTATCAAAAGCAACCAACTAAAATTAATCATGAAGCGTCCTCCAGTCAAAACCGCTCTAGTCAAAAATGGCATTTGGAAATCTGCTTGTGTGAAAAACTCATCCAAGCGAGGAATGACCGTAGTCACAACTATTGCACCAGAGATAAAGAGGGCAACCAAAACAGTAGTTGGATAAACCAATGCTCCCCTCACCTTTAAATATAAAGTGTGAGATCTTTCAGTTTGATAAGCCAATTTAAATAGCAGCTGAGCCAAGTTCCCAATAGCCTCTCCACTCTTTACAATTCCCACCTCTGATTCTCTAAAAACTCCCGGAAACTTTGCCATTGATTGGCTCAAAGTTTTTCCGTGCTCAATATCATATTGCATTGTATTAATCACTCGCGAAAAACGCTGATTCTCCGTTTTTTTAGTCAGCACTTTCAAACAGCGCATAATTGGAATTCCTGCATCCAACATCACTCCAAGCAAATGATAAAAGTAGGATTTCTCCTGCACCCCTATCCTTTGTCTATCAATAAAAAAATCATTTAAGCGAACGGGAAATGGCTGCGACGATGAATCATAAACACCGTAGACAACTGATGTGTCCTTTTCTGATGCCTTTCCCATGTCTTTTTGATTATCCATGGTCTATTGATAATAAGCTTCTATGTTCAAGTTAAAGACCACATCTTCCGTGCTTGTAAGTTGCACATTCAAAGAAGTAACCTGCATTAATCGGTCTGCCTTCTCAATAGATTGTAGGAATTTAATTAAATCATCTACATCTCCGGAAAAATTAGCTGCAACAATTAGTTTTCCACCTAAAGCTTGATCAACTGCCGTTGAAAAATTCATGGCATTTAGATCAAATCCAGCCTCTTTTGATAGCTCAGTTAATTCCAAAATAAATTCATCCTGAGCAACACCAACGGGCACTGCAGATACCAAAGCAGCTTTTGTAGCTTCACTTGTAGATACTTCAGCTAATAGTGCATTTAAATCATCAAAATCAGTTTGCGTTTGTTGCAACAAATCTCCAGCAACAACTTTATTCGCCTTAATTTCTTTTACTTTTTGATTCAATGGCACAGTAATCACAACCGCTCCAACCAAAATCAGGAAGAGAAGCAAGATAGACATGAGTTGTGAAAGTTGTGCTTTTTTCATTCTTCAATATTTTCAACGGATAAACTAAAGCTAACCACTTCTTGCCCCTCCCCAGTTGTTCCTAATGTTACGGAAGGAACAAAAACATTGGCGAAATCAGAAGATCTGTTCATTGCATTAATAACATCTGCAACAGCAGCATAACTATCCCCAAGACCACTTAATGTAACCTGTCCATTACTACCTGCGTTATAAGAGCTAAAGAACACTGTTACAGGAGTCAAATCTTGCAATTTACGAATCACCTTGGACCAAACAACAGCTTCCTCCTCTAATAGATCTTTTACTTCTTGTGCAGTAAACAATTCTTCCAATTGTTGTTCTTTCAATAATCCAATCTCAGCCTCTAATTCTAGTCGTTGTCCTTCAATCCTACTCATATCCCTATTCAGCGCGAATTGCTCAATCATTAGGAAAATCGTGAACAAAATCCCCACAACAAAGACAAAAATTACTAAGGCAGGTAGGAATCGCCCACGGGGGGCTTCATAGGTCTTGTCCATATTGGCGTGAAAAGTTATCCTTCAAGCATGAATTTTACAGTTATCAACGAGTCATTTCAATGTGGAAAATGTGGAGAAAAAAATCCACCCCACCCAACAAGCTGCCGCAATCATTGCACTCAGTGTCTACATTCACTGCATCTGGATGCCAACTTTCCAGGTGACAGAGAGTCAGAATGTCATGGAATTATGAGGCCCACAGGAGTTACACAATCAGGTAAAAAGGGGTGGATCCTCTTGCACGAGTGCCTAAAATGTGGCAAAACAGCTCGCAATAAGATGGCCGAAGATGATAATATGAAACTCGCCGCTGAGCTAAGTAGCTATGGAATTGACGCTCAAACATAACGACATCCCAAAAGAAGCCACTGTTGTTGTGGGAATTTCTGGCGGACGGGATTCAATGGCCCTTGTCCACGCTCTTCACAAGCAAAGACCAGATCTAATTCTTATCCCAGCACACGTAAATCATGGCCTCCGTTCAGACGCAGATGATGACGCAGCTTTTGTCCAAGGAATGATGCAAAGATGGGAACTCCCCTGCGAAGTATACAAACCTCGCAAAAGCAAAGCCGGAAACATTGAAGAATGGGGCAGAGAAAAACGCTACGAGTTTTTTGAAAAACTCCTAAAAAAGCACAAAGCTCAGGCAATCCTCACAGCCCACCACCAAGACGATGATTTTGAAAGTATGATGCTTCACTTCCTGCGCGGCACTCGCGTAAAAGGACTTTCCGGAATGGTGCCACAACGCGGAGATATCCTTAGACCTCTCCTTTTTACCCCTCGCAGTGATATTGATGAATACGTAAAAGCACATGACATCCACTACCGCGACGACCCAAGCAATAAAGATGAAACCTTAAAGCGAAACTTCCTTCGCCACAAAATCATTCCTGTCCTCAACCACGTTTATCCAGAAATGGCCGCGCGCTGGCAGGGACAAAAAGACTACTGGCTGGAACTTCAGGACATGTTGGAAACCTCGGCAGAAACTTTTCTGGACGACGCGCTGGATGAAAAAAACGGACTAGACCGTGAAGCCTATCGCCAGCTCCCCTTCCCCCTCCGCGCAACCGTACTTGAAATCTGGTTCCGTGAAAGCACCGGCCAGCGAATTGCAGACAGCAGCACTCTAAGCCGCTGGGACACAGCTATCTTAAGCTGGCACTCCCGCAAAAAAACAGAATGGGGCGACAAAAAATTTCTGGTTATGAGCAAAGAGCGTGCTAAAATCAGCTAGTGAATAAAAACTTTTTTATAGCTCCGGACGGACAGGGCATCAGTGCCAAGGCTTTTGCTATACAGGAAGGTAACATTTAATTAAATCCCAATGGATATTGAAATAGTTGGTTATATGGCAACAGCGGTAATAGCGGTTTCATTAACTCCACAGGTTTACAAATCTTGGAAAACAAAATCCACCAAAGACATATCAATACCATGGATTTTAGTTTACGTATCAGGACTCGTATTGTGGTTAATTTATGGATTTGGGATTTCTAGCACACCGCTTATGCTATCTGCATCAGTTGAGAGTTTGATGGCACTTTCACTACTTGTTTTAAAATTTATATATAAGTAATAGCAAAAACTCATCACACTCATTCTAAAAAATTATTCAAATAAACATGGTAGAAACATCCAAATTCATTTTTTTTGAGCCAGGCGATCTCATCGATGACGATCTAGAATTAAGATTAACCAAAACATTACAAGCTAATGAGTCAGAGAATCATGTCCCAGAATATGGGTTTCACATGTTCAAAACAGGTACAAATAATTTTATGGGCAATATCGGGCTTAGAATAATTCTAAACGATCGCCTCAAAAAATATGGGGGCAATGTAAATTATAATGTCGAAGAAAAACATAGAGGTAATAGATATGCATCTCGCAGTTGCAAGTTATTATTTCCTCTAGCAAGAAAACACGAGCTTTGTGAATTGCTAGTAACTTGTGCACCAGACAATATTGGCTCAAAAAAAACTTGCGAGGCTATTGGGGGCAAACTGATTGAGACTAATTACATAGAAATTGAACCAGGTAAGTTCAGAGACACATGCAGATACAAAATTTGTATTTGAATTACAACAACTAACAAAGCATAGCCGGTTCTTCGCGTCACTCATCTAGACAAAAGGGGGTGCAATATGGTTAAATACGCTCCCTTAACAAGAAAATTATGACGAATAATGTGGAAACTATGCTTGGGGTGGTTCCTCCTGAAACTCGAAATGATGCTTTTAAGCGGGTTGACCTTGCTTGGGCGAGAATGACACCAGAAGAAAGAGTTGCTGCAGTACCTGAAGGATATTGTCCACATCCAGAAATTGCTATACCAACAGATTCAATTCGCGAAAATATACTAATTCAAGTTTTCGGAAGTCATTTTGAACCATACAAGTTTAGAACTTAAGCTCTCTTTCATCGTACAACAAAGTATAACCGGTTCACTCACTCCGCTCGTTCTCCCAAATTGTCCAATACATACACAATATGAATGAAAATTTAATTCGATCAATTATTTTCTTGGTAGCAGGTCTCATCCTGGTCCTCTTCCCAGGCAAAATGCTTAAAATGCAATCCTACATAACAAAGAAACTCAATATTAAATATTCAGATTCTAAAATCACTGTCATCATCTTGGGTGTCTGTTTGTTAGTCGTTTCAATAATTTTATTTATTCTCGCTCAATCAAACTAAAGCGTGCTAAAATCTCCTAGATGAAAAAAAACTACACCTGCCAAAGTTGCGGAATGCCTCTGAGCAAAGATCCAGAACATGGCGGCACCAAAAGAAACGGGACTAAAAGTAAACTCTACTGCAGTTACTGCTACCAAAAAGGTAAATTCACCCGGCCAGACATAACGGTAAAAGAGATGCAAAGCCTCTGCATAGATATGATGCATAAGAAAATGAAATTCCCTCGCTGGCTTGGCTGGATATTCACCAGAACCATCCCAAGCTTAAAACGTTGGAAGTAGCCAATTGACAAAACCTGCAAACTAGTGGATAGTAAGCCCTACTAAGCTATTAGAGATGGTATTAGAAATACTGAGAACATATCTTGAGGATTCTTTTGAGAGAAAACCAGAAGATCCAACGATCTTTAGCTTAAGTGATTTGATCGCCTGCAAGATATCCATATGCTTAGGCTCAGAGTTCCCACATGAATCCGAATTGCACCTTAGAGGTCCACAAGTTGGAGACCCTGTAAGGAGCGAAGATCTAAAAGCTTTTAAAGGGTGCAGACCTGGTTATTTAAGAATTGACGAAGTTAATGAAGATACAATAGTAGTCGCTGGAGAAGAAATATCCATTAAGCGGCTTAGACCTTCCAGACGAGTTTTTAATGAATTTAGTGGAGACAGATATGCTTACGGCATTTGGGAAGTAAGATCCCATTGAACCCCTTCTCCCCTTCCACTAGAATGTGTTGGCTATTTAAAAATAATCCATGGCCACCGCAAAAAAACCTAAGCGCAACAGACCCAACCCCCTACTTTCCCTACTGATTTTGGCATTGTTGGTGTCTTCCATATATTCCATTTGGAACCCCTCAAAACAAAATCCAAGCGAGAAAGTCATCATCAGCGAGTTTATTGAAGACGTAGAAAGCGGAACTGTAGTTAGTGTAAAAGTGCAAGAATCCCGGATAGATTATGTGCTGGCAGATGAAACTGAAAAATACAGCTTTAAAGAAAGCGGGCAAACAGTGAGTGAGGTTTTAGAACAAACAAACCAAGAAATTGTGAATGCCCTACAAATTGAAGTGTCTGACACTTCCGGCCGCGATATTTGGCTAAACATTGGACTGGCAATAATTCCGTTCATTTTAATTATTGGATTCCTTTACTTCATGATGCGAGGAGCGGCCAGCAGCAACAATCAGGCCATGTCCTTTGGGAAATCCAAAGCTCGCTTGCATGATAATGAAAAAAGCAAAACCACATTTAATGATGTAGCCGGTGTTGAAGAAGCCAAAGAGGAATTAGAAGAAATTGTGGACTTCCTAAAACACCCCAGCAAATACACTGCCATGGGAGCAAAAATCCCTAAAGGAGTTATGCTCGTGGGTGCACCTGGAACAGGTAAAACTTTGCTAGCTCGCGCAGTTGCTGGAGAAGCAGCTGTCCCTTTCTTTACTATTAGTGGTTCTGAATTTGTGGAAATGTTTGTGGGTGTGGGAGCAAGCCGCGTGCGAGACCTTTTCAAAAAGGCAAAACGCAATGCCCCTTGTATTGTCTTTGTAGATGAAATTGATGCCGTTGGACGCAAACGTGGAGCCGGAGTTGGTGGAGGGCATGATGAGCGCGAACAAACTCTAAACCAAATCCTCACAGAAATGGATGGATTTGAGCAAGACACAAATGTGATTGTAATGGCAGCCACTAACCGCCCTGATGTTTTGGACCCTGCCCTACTCCGCCCAGGTCGTTTTGACCGCCGCGTGACCGTGGACAAACCAAGCATGAACGGAAGAACAGATATCTTAAAAATTCACACAAAGAACAAACCACTTAATAAAAAAGTGAAACTTGAAACAATCGCTAAAATCACTCCAGGTCTTACTGGTGCTGATCTGGAAAACTTGGTAAATGAAGCAGCAATTCTTGCTGCAAAGAACGGGGAGAAATCCATCAGCATGTTAGATCTAGAACATGCATTTGAAAAAATTGCCCTTGGTCCAGAACGCAAATCTCACCCAATGTCTGAAAAGGACAAAGAGAAAACCGCTTACCATGAAATGGGACATGCAATAATTGGACATGTCTTAGAGGGATGTGACCCCATACAAAAGGTAACCATCATTCCACGTGGAATGGCACTTGGTGTAACTTGGTCTCGCCCAGAAGCAGATGTTTACAGCGTAACCAAAGAGGAATATGAGCATCAAATGGCCATGGTTTTGGGAGGTTATGTTGCGGAAGAAATGATATATGGAGAAGTTACATCCGGCCCCAGCAGCGACCTCCAAAAGGTTTCACAAATTGCCAGAGCAATGGTTACTCGCTTTGGAATGAGCTCAATTGGACCAATGGCTTTGGGAGATCAAAACAATGAAGTTTTCCTTGGCCGCGATTACGGACACGTCCGTAATTACTCTGAAGAACAAGCCGCTGCAATTGATGTTGAAGTACAAAAGTTTGTTAAGTCAGCTCACAAACTCGCCAATGAAACACTGACAAAGCACAAAAAGAAATTCGTCAGCATGAGCAAAATACTTCTAAATGAAGAAACCTTCAGCCATGATGAGTTTATTAAACTTTTCGAAGGAAATAAGAAAAAGACAAAAAAATAGAGTCTCTCTAAATTATATAGTCCTATCAAAGGACAAGGTGTGTGCCACTGAGGAAGTCGGGGCTGGAAGTGTAGCGCTCCAGGGGACCCTGCTCCGACGAAGTGGTATACACCTTGTCCTTTCTATAGAGGGCTATATAATAAACCCATGAACAAAGTTGGAATTGGACAGCTCAAGCATGCAAAAACTTCTTCAGTTAAAGTTAAACAAAAGAAGTCAGATTTAAATGCGCGTCCTCATAAACGTGTGCAAAAGTCTAAAAGGGTGGAACCGCCTCAAGAAGGTCAATTAGCTGTGGATATTCTTCAAACAGATGATGTAATGCAAGTTGTTTGCCCTATTGCAGGTGTAGAAAAGGGCGATATTAACGTTTCTATTCAAGATGACGTGCTAACCATTCGCGGGGAAAGAAAAGCTATTAATGGAGTGAACCACAAAGGCGCTTTAGTTAAAGAGTTATATTGGGGCACATTTTCTAGATCAATTGTTTTGCCAGACCATATAGACCGCAAAAACATCAGCGCGCGAGTACACGAACACATGCTTATAGTAAGCATCCCAAAAACAGAGGATTTCAGAACACGAATCATACATATCAATGACAGCGAATAATAAGGTACGAAAGGCCGTAATACTAACAGCAGGTTTAGGAACTCGTTTCTTGCCGATGACAAAAGCAGTGCCAAAGGCAATGTTACCTATTCTTAATAAACCCGTTATCCAATATCTGGTTGAGGAAGCCATTGGAGCAGGGATTGAGGAAATCATCTTTGTTAATGGCCGCGGCAGCGAAGCGATTGAAAATCACTTTAACCACAGCTTTGAACTGGAGCATGACCTCAAAGAACGTGGGAAAACTGATCTATTAGAAAAGATCCAAGCCATAGAGAAACAAGCAAAATTCGTCTACGTTCGCCAGGACGAAGCACGCGGAGATGGCCACGCCATCCTTTGTGCCAAACACCTTATAGAGGATGAGCCATTCGCCGTGTTATTTGGAGATGACATAATTGATGGCCCCAAAAGTGCCATGCAGCAATTAATGGACCTATATAATAAGACTGGCTCCCCCGTTATATGTGCGGAACGTGTGCCAAAAGACAAGATCTCCCACTATGGAGTTGTAGGAATTGGCGAAGAAGATGGTCGCCAAGTATCAGTTGCCAGCCTTGTAGAAAAACCCTCCCCTGAAGAAGCACCATCAGACTTAGGAATAGTTGGAAAATATATCTGCACAGCAGAAGTCCTAAATTATTTAGAACAGGCTGAAGCCGGACATAAAGATGGAGAAATTCGCCTTATTGATGGATTCAAAGCCATGCTTGCAGATGGCAAAAACATCTCCGCCTTGGAGGTGGAAGGAACTCGTTATGATACTGGAAATCCAAAAGGCTGGTTAGAAGCAAATATTGCCTTTGCCAGAAAGGATCCACTTTTTTTGTAACTTTTCTTAGCTTGCCATGTTTAAGCTAATGTTTATTTCTTAATCCACGTAACATGAAAATTACACGCTGGATAAGCGGAGGGCTTCTAATAGGGCTACTCTCCACGCTTTTACCGCTGACAGCTTTGGCTGAAAGCACGGATTCCACCACGGAAACCGACAAAGAACCCTATTATATCTCCATTCGCTGGGGAGCATTTGATGCAGAAAATACAGATCTGCCTGAAACTGACTGGGATGGCTCCATAAATCTTGAAGGAGACATGCTTGGCCATGTTGTAAATGGTATTGGCTTTGAGTTCAAGGACTCTGTAATCCCATTTACTTCTGACCGCTTTGAAACTAATTTCACATCCAGTATTTATCATCTCAATGATGGACTTTTGCTAAGAGTTCGCGCTGATCTAGATGATGAAGAAACTCCAACTGTTACTTTCACAGCTGACTATTTAGATAGTCCTATTGAAGTAGTGCTTGAAGATATTGTTAATAGTGATGAAGCACTCACTGAATACGATGACGGGACTTACCAAGTACAATTCAATCACCTAACAAGGGATGATTGGTATGCATGGCTAGAAGATAACGTAGCTTTGACCGAATTCTCTGAAGTTCTTCAGGAAATAATTGCTTTAGATATCTTAACTGAAGAGAAAGAAGAAGAATTGGACGAACTTGCATTTGAGATGTTTGCAGTTAGACCAATTGTTTTCAACGCACTTCGTCTTCAAAGACTTACAAATGCTATTGATGAAATAACTGCAGAGCTTTGGGAATTAATTGAAGCAGATGCTTCCGCTGATGAAATTTTAGCGGTGCTCAGAAAAGCCAAAGCACATTTCAAAAACTTCTCTGAGAAATTGCATGAACGCATTACAGATGGGAACAAAGGTTCTTGGTACTGGAACTATCTAACAAATGTAGTTGATTTGGGTTACTTTGATGGATACAGGGATGCAGACGGCAACCTGACTGGAGAAATTGGGCCAAGCCACAACATCACTCGCTTCCAAGCCTTGAAAGTGGCTGCGAACCTAGCTAACAACTCAGCTTTAGGTTACGGAACCTACGATTGTGAAGTTGATACAGTTACTGAAACAGATCTTGATTGGATGGGAGACCACTGGGCAACAGGTTACGTTCAGTGTCTTAACGACTACGAAGCCGCATCCGGAAATAGTCTCACACTTCTTGATATAATTAATGAAGATCTTGATGCTGGTAAGCAAAAAATTACTCGCGCAGAAATTGTAATGCTGTTCTTTGAAATACTTGAAGTAACAGCGAATGACTACGACGTATACTCCTTTGATGACCTAGAAAACAGCGGTTTACCTGAAGAAACCAAGGATTTCATCCAAATGGCGAATGATCTTGAGATCATTGCAGGTTATGGTAACCGAGTCTTTGGACCTAACAAATTCGTAAATAGAGCAGAAGCCTTTAAGATTGTTATGCTTTTCACAGAAGTATACGAAAGTTAATTATTGGCTGAGACTAAAGAAAGGACCTCTTTTACAGGGGTCCTTTTGATTTAGGTATCACAACATTTCCCTACAAATGCCAAGCCCCCGTGTATTGATAATGCACCTGTTTTCTGCTATAATGATTAGATATTCAAAAACAAAAATAAAAATGCTGGACGAACTCCTCAAAGAGGCAGACCGACTCAAACTCAACGGTCAACATGATGAAGCCATACTATTGGCCAACAAGATGTTGCTAACTGATTTAGAGTACGTTGAAGCCTATGAAGAGATCGGGGACAACTATTTGAGTCTTCGCCAGTATGATAGGGCCAAAAAGGCCTTAAAACACGCTTTAAAGCTAAACCCAAAGAGCCCAAACGCTCTTTATCTATTAGGATTCCTATATTCATCTACAGGCGATTTCGATCGCTCAGTTGAAACTTTAGAAACAGCGAACAACGTTCAACCTCACCACCCAGAAATCTTAAGATGTCTTGGTTGGTCTATCTTCCACGGAGGAGAAAGATCTAGAGGTCTAATGATTTTGGAACGTGCAAAAGCAATGGCCCCACAAGATACACTTATAATGTGCGACTTAGCAGTTTGCTACCTGAACGACAGACAGTTTGAAAGAACTATCACCCTTCTGGAGCATGCACTCCATTTGGAACCTGATAATGATAAGGCAAAGGACTGTTTAGAAACAGCTCTCTTCTTTAAGAAGGAGTTCAAGAAGCTCAAAGAAGACAAGTAAACTTGACAAAATGCGGGGACTAAGGGTAAAATGGATCTACTTTAAAAAGTACGCATGTCTATTTCAGCTTTCACACCACTATTCCCTACAAGCACAGCAACTGTGCTCTGGTTTATTGTGAAGACTAACCGAGGTATGTAATAAAATAGGTAAATCCTAAATATATACACCTCGCCAGATAGCGAGGTATTTTTAATTTCAAACTATGGATCCAGACAGATCAAAACAAGTTGAATCAAAAGGTGCCCAAGGTCCACAATAT
>PJEL010000570.1_pt1 | contig 43048 bp, 33 predicted proteins | sample 1853271 | NCBI WGS metagenome assembly PJEL01 (sample SAMN08108733, study PRJNA415343) | Invertebrate metagenome, whole genome shotgun sequencing project. | host: Globobulimina | place: Sweden: Gullmar Fjord | collected 2015-08
TAAAAAAGTTAATTTCGATCCTAACCTTATCCAAAATTTACAAGAATGATGTAATACATAATGGCACAATCCATCCAAGACACAATAACCAAACCTATTCAATACACGAAGACCAAATCTGTACAATTCACGCTTCCAACGACTTTTATTAAGCAATTTCTTTTTATCCTCCTCCCTTTTATGTCGCTCTTCTTTACTAAAATAATGATAAGTCAAAAGATAAACAATTAAAATTGATAGTATATTTAATACCAATTGAGAGGCTATATTAATAGCCTTAAATTTATCATTTGCATAAGCACAATGAATGAAACAAAAAAAAATACCAACCAAATAACTAGAAAGAAAAGAAAAAGTAAAACTATTCGCCCAAAAAAAATGATTTTCATATTCCTTCGACTTTCGTGGAAAAAAATAACAAATGAAAAAGTTAACTGTCGCAATTAAAAGAAAACTACCAACGTTATGCTCCAGTACATCACCAATCTTTTGATTCTCAGTTTTTAATAAATCACATTTTGTTGTTTTCAAAACTGAACTTGTAGTAGATTCTTTATCATTGGAGCAAAAAATAGGATTATGTAAAACAGTACACAGAGCTAACCATGTGATAATAATAATTTTTTTTTTCTATCCTTAAGAATTTCGAGAAAAAAACTATTATCATTTATCTCAGGTGATTTCTCAATAATTATTGTTCTTACGAATAATCTTTTAAGGTTCTCATAAGCAAATCGATATTTTTCAAGATTAACACAACGTAGTAATTATCCATAATTATGAAAAAAAATCACTTAATGTAGATTCAAACAAGGCTATTTTAGAAAATAATTATTCATGATACTATAACTATTGTCATAATTCATAATGAATATCATAATAGTAAAAAGCAATCTCAGATCAATTAATCCCAGTAGCAACATTTACAAAAAATCTTTTTTTCAGAATAAATAAAACATAATACAGATTAGAACAGAATAAAAACTGATATTAACCCCCAAAATAGATCTTTTACCCTAATATTTACCCCACATATTAAACGAAACCAAAAAAAAATAAAATTATTAGAAATGAAAACTGAAATATCATCATCCCAAATACCATTAATATTTGGTCTGGATAATATCAGAAGTGCACATAATGTAGGTTCTGCTTTCAGAATTGCCGATGCATTTGGACTTCAAGCCCTCTTTCTCGGTGGAATAACTCCAACACCCCCACACCCTTCACTAGACAAAACAGCATTAGGAGCAGAAAAATGCATCCACTGGAAAAAAAAAGCACATTTATCACTATTCTTCCCTTTATTAAAAAAAGAAGGATACCAAATATGGGTAGTAGAACAGGTAAAAAACGCACTACCATTAACAGAATGGAGGCCAAAAAGAGGGAAATACTGCCTAATATTCGGCAATGAAATAACTGGAATATCCAGAAATCTCATAGAAAACGCAGACGGAGCAGTGGAAATAATACAATTCGGGAAAAAAAAATCACTAAACGTCTCCGTCGCAATGGGAATAGTAGCATGGTCATATAGATTGAAAAGAGAAACATGAAAAATATTAGATATATTGGAAATAAAAATATGAAAAATGCAAAAAAATATGAGAAATATGAGAAATATTAAACATTAAAAAATTAAAAGTACTAGAAATACTAGAAATAAAAATATAAAAAATATGAAAAAAAAACAAATTCAAAAAAAGCAGGTAAGGGTGCGTTTTGCTCCTAGTCCAACCGGTCTTATACATATTGGAAATATCAGAACTGCTATATTTAATTACCTCATGGCTAAAAAAAATGGGGGAACTTTTATCCTTCGAATAGAAGATACAGACCAAAAAAGAAAAGTAAATTCCAGTGAAAAATATATTGTAGATAGCTTGCAGTGGTTGGGTATAATAGCTGATGAATCAGCTCAAAGAGGTGGGGCGTATGGTCCTTACCGTCAGTCTGAAAGGTTATCTATCTATCAAAAATATATTCAGCAATTGATAGATGAAAAAAAGGCTTATTATGCTTTTGACACAGAGGAGGAGATTAATAGTATGCGAAAAAAGCAGGAAAGAGCTGGTATATCTGCTCCTAAGTATAATTGGAAAAATCGTATGGCTATGAAAAATAGTCTTTCGCTTCCTCCTAAACTTGTCAAAAAAAAACTTTTTGAAGGGGTGCCATATACGGTACGTTTTAAGATAGATCCTATGGCTACTATACGTATTAAAGATCTGGTGCGAGGATGGATCTCTGTTAATGCTAGGGATTTAGATGATAAAATTTTAATGAAATCTGATCGTTATCCAACTTACCATCTGGCGAGTATTGCAGATGATTATGATATGGATGTTACCCATGTAATTCGAGGGGATGAATGGTTATCTTCTTTGGGTTTTCATGCTTTTTTATACCAGGCATTTGGCTGGAAAGCTCCAGAATTCGCACACCTTCCCCTTATTTTGAATCCTAATGGTAAAGGAAAGTTGAGTAAACGTTTTGCCACACAATCTAATTTCCCATTACACCCATTATTGTGGGATGGAAAAAAAGGATTTAAAGAGAAAGGATATCTCCCAGAGGCTATGTTGAATTTTTTATCTTTTTTAGGATGGAATCCTGGAGGGAAAAAAGAAATTTTTAATAGAGAAGAGCTTATTTCTCAATTCTCTTTGGAGAAAATAAGAAAATCACCAATCTGTTTTGATATAGATAAAGCTAACTGGTTCAATAAAAAACATATTCAAAATATGGATAATCAAAAAATAGCCGATCAGTTTTTATTTCCACATATGGGGAACCCTGAACTGTTCTCTAAAGATTATGTGGAAAAAGTTACCGCTTTATGTAAAAAGAGAATTTTTTTTTTAGAACAACTTTGGTCTGTAAGTTCTTTCTTTTTTAAAGCTCCACAATTTGATTTTTCTCTTTTGACCTCTTCTTTCCTTTCATCGTCAATAAAAAAATGGTTCTCTTTTTTTATCCAAAAATCTAAAGAGCTACCATGGGATGATATATCGCTTGAAAACTGTTTACAAGAAATGCTTGTATTTTCTTCTCAGAGCAAAAAGAAATTATATGCCTGTATTAGAGTTGTGTTACAAGGAGAGAAAAAAGGTCCTGATTTGCTGGGAACTATGTTATTGCTGGGGAAAAAGGAGGTAATATCACGTTTACGGAATGCTATTGATTTATCGTAATAATTTTTTGGTAACTATATAGTTCGTTGTACCAACTAATTATTTTCTATGTTTTTGGGTACAAACTATTTATATTTTAATCTTTTAATGTTTTTTTTAGTTTTACGCCCAAATTCCTATGCAATTGCAAAGAACTAATGCCTTTTTTATGGGATGAAAAAATATAAATAGCGATAAAGCATTTTCTTAAAGATATATGAGAACTATGAAATATAGTACCAACGGTTAAAGTAAATCTTTCTTTACAATCTTTACATTTACGCAATCTCTTAAATTCTCCCTCAGTTTTTAATTGGTAATGATTTTTGTTTTCACTTCCACAATTAGGATACACAGGTTTTCCATTCCAACGTGATCGTTCTAAATACTTTCTACAAGCTTTTCCTGTATTTAATTCTTGGAAGCATATGAGCGAAAGAGTTGAATTTTTTTATAAAATCTGTATTTTACGTATAGTTAATACACAAATGTAAGTAATTTATTTGGTACATCCAAGTATATAGTTATCTAATTTTTTTACTTTTACTTTTATAATTTTTGTTTCTTCATATATTTATACTGCGATATGTCTCACTATTTATTACCTACATCGCTGGATCTAACTAATGTTGATAAACAGGTTCTGGCTTTTTGGAAAAAAGAAAATCTTTTTCAAAAAATTTTAAAAGAAAAAAAGGGTTGTCCTATCTTTTCTTTTTTTGAGGGACCTCCTGCTCCAAATGGAAAGCCTGGGATTCATCATATGCTATCACGCTGTTTGAAAGATGTTTTTCTTCGTTACAAAGATTTGAACGGTTATTATGTTCCAAGGAGGGCAGGTTGGGATGCTCATGGACTCCCTATAGAGATAAGGGTAGAAAAGATATTATCCATTTCTAAAAAAGAGATTGGAAAAACTATATCCATAGCAGATTTTAATAAAGTCTGTCAAGAAACAGTGAGTAAAAATATTGCTGTATGGAATGAAATGACAGAAAAGATGGGATTCTGGATTGATTTGGATAAAGCTTATATAACTTCTCATCGTTCTTATATCGAAAAAGTTTGGTCTGTATTTGCCCAGTTATATCGTAAAAATTTACTTTATAAGGGGGAGAGGGTGCAACCTTATTCGCCTGCAGCAGGAACTGCCTTAAGTAGTCATGAACTCAATCAAGTAGGTTGTTACAAAATGATCCGAGAAAAGGCTATATCTGTACTTTTTCCTATTCGGGGTCAATCTGATAGTTATTTTTTGGTTTGGACGACTACGCCTTGGACTCTTCTTGCTAATACGGCTTTGGCTGTACATCCTAATTTTACTTATGTAAAAATCTGGCTTCCACATCCTAAAACAGGGGAGAATATTCATATTATTTTAGCGGAGAAAGCTTTCGAGAGATATTGTAATATGATTCAAAAAAAACAACAAGATATTCCAATTGTACAAAAATATTGGAAGGGAGAGGATTTAATTGGCTGGGCTTATGAGCCTGTTTTTTCCAATCTTAAAGTTGATGGGAAAGCTTTTGAAGTTATTCCTGGAGAATTTATAGAAGAAGAAGAAGGTAGCGGTATTGTACATATTGCACCTACTTTCGGGGAAGAAGACTATCAGGTAGCATGTAAATATGGTATAGCTATAGGTACTGTAGAAAGAGAGGGAAAAGGGTTGCCTATTGTGGATGAAGAGGGAAAATATGTGGAGGAAATGGGAAAGCCTTTGGCTGGGGCTTATATAAGGAAGGAGTATAGAAGGTCAGATAGTGACCTCGATGTTAATAGCTATTTGATAGATCAATTAAGGGGGAAAAATTTTCTTTTCGAGGTTAAATCACACCGACATAGTTACCCTCATTGTTGGCGTACTGATAAACCTGTTATATACTATTTGTCAAAAAATAGTTGGTTTATTAAAACAGAGCAGTATCGAGATCAGATGGTTTGTTTGAATAAAAAAATCAGCTGGTATCCTGCATCAACTGGGGAGAAAAGGTTTGGAAATTGGTTAGAAAATTTAAAAGATTGGAATGTTAGCAGAAAGAGGTACTGGGGTACTCCGATTCCTATATGGACTACTGTTTGTGGTAAGGAAACTCGTTGTATAAGTAATTTTGAAGAGTTGCATCAAGCTATTTCTGTTTCTATAAAGAGGGGATATATGGGAAAGCCTTTAGCTTCTGATTTCGATCCACATAAGCCTTATATTGATAATGTAATATTGGTTAGTGATAGTGGAAAACCTATGTATCGTGAAGAGGATGTTATGGATGTTTGGTTTGATGCAGGATCGATGCCCTACGCACAATACGCACATGATAAAGATGGTACTGAAATTACGTCAACTGCTGATTTTATTTTAGAAGGTGTCGACCAAACTAGAGGATGGTTTTATACGTTGCTTGCTTTGTCTACTATGATTTCCAATGAGTCTGCTTATAGGAGTGTATTGGCTACAGGTTTAGTATTGGATAAAAATGGGCAAAAAATGTCTAAAAAGTTGGGAAATACTTTAGATCCTTTTACCCTTTTGGAGAAATATGGGGCGGATGTTAATCGTTATTATGTTATCAGTCAAACAGCATGGGAAAATATTCGTTTTGATGTGAATGCTTTAGATACTATTAAACAGCGTTTTTTTGGAACTTTTCAGCATGTCTATCAGTTTTTTGCAATGTATGCTAATTTGGATAAATACCAACATGGGAAGATAGATTGGAAGGAGGTGAAGGAGTTCTCTCCTGTAGATCATTGGATAATGAGTCGTTTACAAACTACTGTAGAGGATGTTACTCGATTTATGAATAATTATTGTTCACATAAGGCGTTGCAGGCTATTGAGACTTTGGTAGTTAATGATCTCAGTAATTGGTATATTCGTTTAAATAGGGAGAGGTTTTGGCGACATGAGTTTAATTATGATAAAAAAATGGCGTATGACCTGTTATTCTATCTTTTATCAATGATAAGTAGGTTGTTGTCTCCTTTTACTCCTTTTTATTCGGAGTATATATGGCATATGCTACAGCAAAAAGAAATGAAGGATTGGAAAAATTCTGTTCATAGACTTTCTTTTCCGTCAGTTGACTCTACTTTTCAAGATAAGAAGGTGGAGAGGGCGATGTTTTTAATCCAACAAATTTCTTCATCTATTCGGGCTATACGTCAACAATATGGTCTCAAAGTGCGTCAACCTTTACAAAAAGTGGTTGTCGTTCATAATTTCAAGCAGGAATTGAACCATTTATGGAGCAAATTTTCAGTTTTACTTTCGCAGGAAACTAATGTGAAAGAAATTAAATTTATAGATACAAATGAGAGCATAGTACAACCGTCACTTAAACCTAATTATGCCATACTTGGGAAGAAATATAGGCAAGCCGTTCAAGAAATTGCTGACCTTATCATAAAGTGTAGTCCATCTTCCATCCGTAAGTTGCAAAAGGAAGGTTTTCTAAACTTTATATTATCTGATAAAAGGAATATAAAAATTACTCTGCAAGATGTTACGATTGTGGCAAAAGATATGCCAGGTTGGGTGATAAAAAGACAGGCTAGTTTTACAATTGGTTTGGATATCACATTACATGATAAGCTGATTAGAGAGGGAGATGCTCGAGAGATGATACATCTCCTACAACAACTTCGCAAGAAAATAAATTTAAATGTAGAAGATAAAATTTTAGTTTATTTTGATACTCAAGAGAGGGAGTTAAAGATGTCAATAGAACAGCATATTAATAAAATTAAAGAAGCAGTACAGGCTCCTATTTTTGAGGAAAAGGAAATATCTGTTGGCTTTCCATCAACTATTCATGGAAAGAGTATTACATTTTATCTAGAAAAAATACCACTTACCAGATAGAAAATGTGAAAAGTTATATGGTGTTATATATTTATACAATATGTAAACTATTGTTTATTTTGAGAAAATATCTTTATAGTATAATTTCTTTACTGCAAACTGAATTTATAATAAAAAGGTAAATATTATTTATTGTTTTATATTTAGGTTAACTTTTTTTGTTCTTTTTTATCGAAAGAGTAAGAAGTATGCATACTTCTATTCATTTCAAAAAAAATCCGAGATGGAGTGTTAAAATGGGTATCTTTATGCAATATAGTGTCTTTATACAATGTTTTTTGTAACAAATGCTGTCCGTAGCTTATTTCCAAGTATAAAAAAGGAAGAGGTGAAGAAATTTCTCTATTCTAGCGCTCTTTTTTTTCTTGTTCCTAGTGTTTATGCCATTGCAAGGTCAGCGAAAGATGGTTTAATTATAGGTTTGGGGGGATCTGGAACTGTTGCTGTTGCGAAACTTTTTGTATTATTTTTTATGCTGATTTTCAAAATAGCATACGATTGGATTTGTGTTCGTTTTGATAGGAATGCTCGTTTTAATATTGTAGTTATCTATTTTATTTGTTTTTTTTTTCTGTTTGCTATAATGTTTAAAAATGAGGAGTACTTTATTATACATTTTTTGCAACAGGAATCTTGGCAGAATGGGAAGTATTCCGCTTTGTGGAAAATATTATCTCATTGGCCTAGTACTCTTTTTTATATTCATGCGGAAGCTTGGGGAACTTATATTTTTTCTGTCTCTCTTTGGGGGTTTATTAATTCAATAACACCAATTACGCAAGCTAAAAGTTTTTATCCTCTATTAATCACTTCTGCCGCTATTTCAACTTTGCTCTCAGGAATATCTATCGTTTATGGGGGAACACGATTAACGAAAAAAAATATTCTCCCCTTTTTCTCTATTATTATAGGAATGTGCTTATTGATATTGCTAGTCTATAATAGATTCATCGCTGATATGGAAAAAAATCCAGATGATTATCAGCTTGCAGATGGTAGTTCTGTAAGGAAAAAGAAAGTAAAATTGAAAATGAATTTTATAGATGGTCTCAAAAATATGATCCAAAATATTGCAGCTATTTGCATATCAATATCAGTTTTCTCATATAATATATGTATCAATATTTTTGAAGCTGTTCAGAAGGATGTCGTGAATAGTGCTGCTTCTTCACATGCAACATCTGTGATGTTGCACACTACTGCAAATTATAAAGAGCTACACAGGGAGTCTATTCAGTTTTTTACAGGTATGCAGATGGTTTTTATTGGTATTTTTTCACTTTTTTATATTTTTTTTATATCGGCTGACTTTAAAAAAAAAGGATGGCTTTTTTTTGCACGATTGACTCCTTCAATTCTTGCGCTTGGAACGGTTATTTTTTTTGGTCTTCTTAATTTTAAAAATTCTATTGGTATGCTTCCTGTAGATTTTTCTATATTAAAAATGGCTGCCTACACTGGTATATTTACTAATTCTGCTGTTAAAGGTTCCAAATATGCTAGCTTCGATCCAAGTAAGGAAATTTCATATAATGTTATCGATAAAAATCGTCGACTGTATGTGAAGTCGTTTGTGGATGGGTTGCTTTCACGTGTAGCCAAAGCTTTTGGATCTGTTATAATTTTTTTCATAATTTCACCATATTTCGGAAAGGCAACCAATGCTAAAATGCTTATTTTTATTATTATCTTATTAACTATTAGTTGCTGGTTTATGGCTATTGAATATTTGAATAAATTAGTTATTCGCAAAGAAAAAGAAAAAGAAAAAGAAAAAGAACAAAAACAGATATCTTCCAGTTCTGAAGATAGTTGTAGGGGGAGTACCGAAGCGGCCAACCGGGGCAGACTGTAGATCTGTTGACAACTGTCTACATGGGTTCGAATCCTGTCTCCCCCACAATGAAACATGTGGAAGTGGCCAAATTTGGTAAGGCAGCATCTTTCCAAGTTGCGGATTGCGGGTTCAAGTCCCGTCTTCCACTCTTCTTACTGCCAATATAGCTCAAAGGTTAGAGTACTTCCTTGGTAAGGAAGGGGTTACGGGTTCAATTCTCGTTGTTGGCTCTTTTTTAAGTGATCTACTGAACCTGTAAGGAATAAATTGGGATATTTGTACCACTGTTTTATATTTACTTTATATTATCTTCTCGTGTAGTATTTTTTTTTTCGTCAAAAAAAATATAAATTACTGACGTTCGGTTTTTTGTCATTATCCGTGTTGGTTTTCATGACACAAAGCATAGAACATCTAGTTTTACAAGCGAGATGAAAGAAAGAGAAAATGCTACAAAACCTGATATAGCTGAAGCTTTAAAAAATATAGGTGATAAGCCTATTGCTAATATTGTGACACTTGGACATGTTGATCACGGAAAGTCAACTCTGTCAACTGTTTTATCTAAATGTTTTGGAGAGAAACTCTCTTTTGATCAAATCGATAAGCTCCCAGAAGAGAAAAGAAGAGGTATAACAATTGAGGTTACTTCGTTGTCTTTACAGACTCGTAAACGTAGATATTCGCTTGGAGATTTACCTGGACACGAAAAGTTTATTAGAAATATGCTCACAGGGGCGTCTATTGCAGATATCGCTATTCTTGTAATTGACTCTACTGCTGGGGCTATGGAGCAAACATATGAACATATCATTTTGGTCAAACAGATTGGAATATCTCACATTGTATTTTTTTTAAATAAAGTTGATTTACTTTCTCCAGAAGATCGCGATGATATGTTGGAGGTTGTTAGGCAACAAATATCGGAAGAACTTGAAGAGGGAGGTTATGTCTTGGGGAATATTGATGGAGATTTTTCTCATAATGAAAAAAACTTTTTTTTCGTGGAAGGTTCTGCATTAAAAGCTCTAGAAGGGAAGGAAGAGGGCGTGGTTGCTTTACAAAAATTAATGGATATATTGGACGCGATTCCATTGCCTCCTCGAGAAATAAACAAACCTTTTTTGATGCCTATTTCCGCTGGTATACCTATTGCTGGACGTGGAATTGTTGCAGCAGGACTTGTAGAACGAGGAAAACTGAAAGTTGGGGATGAAGTTATCATTATTGGTGGTAAAGGAGAGCCTAAGAAAGATGTTATTACAGAAATTGAGATACATAGGAACAAAATAAAGGAAGCTTCAGCTGGTTGTAATGTAGGAGTTCTTCTACGACGTGCAAAAAAAGGAGATGTTAAAAGAGGTTTCATTCTTATGCATGATGATGGTTCTGAGCATAAAACTTATCAGTATATAAAGTGTTCTCTCGAGTTTTATCATCACCACAATGATGCTGGAGGAAAGGTGATAGGGAGAAAAACATCTATTAAGACGAAGGTTTCTTCGAAGGAATTTGCTTACAGTCCACAATTTTTCATCAGAACTTTGGATATTAAAGGCACTATTAGGAGGGTAAAATCTCTGGAGGGAGAAGAAATGAACGAGGTAAATCCTGGAGATATTGTTCATGCTTTGGTTGAATTTGATAGAAAGATTTTGATTGAAAAAGGACTCCGTTTTAATGTTAGAGAGGCAGGGAGGACAATTGCTCGAGGAGTTATCGAAGGGTGTGGAGAGAATGCTTTTTAAGATTGCGGAAGTAACTCAATTTGGCAGAGTGGTGGTCTCCAAAACCATATGTTGGGAGTTCGAGTCTCTCCTTCCGTGCTGAATAGATATGGGTGTATATGTTAGGATTAGATCAGTTAATTATCTTTATTAAAGAGTCTTGGAATGAGCTTTTTCAGAAGATAACTTGGCCAACATCAAAAGAATTAGAGACTAAATTTGAAACTTTTGTTTTTTTTCTAGTATTTGGTAGTTTATTTGTTTCTTTTTCAGATTTTTGTATGAGAAAGTGGATTGTTTGGTTATATTACATATTTTCGGTGTAGGATGGCTTTACGATGGTATATATTGAAGGTACGCAAAGATGGAAGAATGGTGAAAGATGGATTACAAAAAGCTTTTCAAGATGGAAAAGTAAGTGATTTGTTAGGTGATATTTGGGTTCCTATTGAAACCGTAGAGAAGGTTGTGAGGGGAAAGAAAATTATAAGGGAAGTTCCTTTGCGTTTTATTTGTGTACAACTTAATTTTTCAGAAAAAATTACTTCTTCTATTTTGGATAAAGTAGAGGGGGCAGGTTTTTTTGTGGGAGGATCAAGAAGAAGTGGTTATAAACCAGAGGCTGTGGATGTTGCTGAAATAGAACAAATGCGTTCACAAATAGAAAAGGAGAATAGCACAAAAAAGAAGAAGGATTTTTATACAGAAGGTGATGTAATTCGAATTATTGAAGGACCTTTTTCTGGAGTTGAATCAACTATTAAAGAGGTCGATTTAGTTAAGAAAAAGGTAACTGTTGCCATTAAATTTTTTGGTAACTTTAGACAGACAGAATTGAATTTTAATGAGATAGAAAAAAAAATAGATTGATTATAAAATGAAAAAGAAAATACATAGTATCAAATTGGAAATATTGGGAGGAGGAGCTAATCCAGGTCCGCCTATAGGTCCTGCTCTTGGAGGAAAAATAAGAAAGCCTATGGATTTTTGTAGAGCTTTCAATGAAAAAACAGCAAAAAAAAAAGGTGAATTGTTGCGTGTTAATATTCAGGTTTATGATGATAGTACCTTCTCTTTTAGTATAAAAAAAACTCCTACCATGGTGCTTATAAAAAAAGTTCTCCAGTTAGAAAAAGGTTCTGCCCAACCAAAAAAAAATAAGGTAGCTACCTTAAGAAAGGAACATATAGATAGTATTATAGCTAAAAAAAAAGATGAGTTTAACGCATGGAGTAGAGATGCTATCATACGTACTATTGCGGGAACGGCACGCAGTATGGGGATATTAGTTGATTTAACCTAAAAATTATGAGCAAAAATAAAGCAGTTAAAATTGAAAAAGAGACTAAAATCTGTTCCTATGAGGAAGCTGTTGATTTGGTTAAGAAAAATGCAAAGGAAAAATTTGATGCTTCTATCGAGATGGTTTTTCAATTAAAAATTGATGCTAAAAATAGTAAACAGATAGTTAGAGGTTTTTCTGTCTTACCTCATGGACATGGGAAAGAAGTCAATATAATGTCTTTGTGTAGTCCAGAAGAAGAAGAAGGGTTAAAAGAGGCTGGATCAAAATGGGTAGGATTTGACAGTTGTATTGCTTTAATTAAGAAAAAAGGCTTTTTAAAGAAAGTGGATGTAATTTTGGCTTCCCCTAAGCTGATGCCATCTATTGCCAAGAAAGTTGGAAGAATTATTGGACCAAAAGGATTGATGCCTAATCCTAAGATGGCTACTGTTGGTGAAAATCTTAAACATTTAATTCAACAACACAAAAGAGGTATTGTTTTCTTGAAAAATGATAAAGAAGGATATATTCATACTGGTGTTGGAAAATGTTCTTTTTCAAACGAAATGCTTGTAGAGAATATGAAATATATTTATGAAAGCGTTAGCAATTATAAGCCTATTGGTGTAAAAGGAAGATATATTCAAAGTGTAGGGATGTCCTCTACTATGGGAAAAAATATCTACTTGAAAGTAGATTAAATTAGGTAAAACATATGAAGAGAACTCAGAAAAAGGAGGTTGTAGCCAGTTTACTGGAAAAAATAGGAAGGGGGGCGGATATCTATTTTTTAGATATTCATGGCATTGATGGAGTGGCTATGCAAAGTTTTAGGGATAGCTGTTTCAGAGGTATGGTCTCCTGTATTCTTGTTAAAAATAAGATTCTTCTCAAAACATTTGAGGTAGGCGAAATAGTTCCACAAAATCAGATAGAAATATTAAAGGGTATTCTTATTGGCTCTACAATGATTCTCTTTGGAAATGGATCAAATAAACCAGCTCTACTATTGAAACAATTTTATGCTAAACATGGGAAAGATAAGCCAATATTAAAGGCTGCTTATGTGCAAGAACGTTTTTTTATGGGAAAAGACCAACTTGATGTATTACAATATTTGAAGTCCAAAGAGGAACTTGTTATTGATATTCTCAATACTTTACGATCCCCTTGGAATAGACTTGTACATATCTTACGATCTGTAGGGTCTTATTATTTATTTATTTTAAAACAAATCAAAAAGAGTTAAATCTGTTTCATATTATGGCTAAAACATCTACTTCATCATCATCTACTATATCTGAAAAAGCTACTTCATCTGCGGTGAATATGAAAACATTGGCAGAACAATTGGTTCAATTAACTGTACAGCAGGCAAATGAGCTAGCAAATATTTTAGAAAAAGAGCATGGAATACGACCTACAATGACTGCAACACCACAAGTGGCTGTAGTAACTAAAAAAGAGGAAGAAAAAAAAACTGTAGTAAATCTGCTTCTCGGTAAAGTTGGTGGGAGCAAAACCAAAATACTAATGAAAGTCAAGGTATTAAGAAAAGGAACAACATTATTACAAGCAAAAAAAATAATAGAGGAAGCAAGCGAAAAAACCCCACAAATATTGAGAGAAAAAATGCAAATAGCAGAAGCGGAAAAAGTAAAAAGTGAATTCGAGGCGTTAGGTGCCACTATTATTCTTCAGTAGATTTCTCACACGTATAATTTTATAATACGAAATTATTTATGGTCAAAAGAAAACAAATTGGAGTGGCTTATCCCAAGAAAGGGTTACCAAATTTATTGAGCCACCAAATAGACCATTTTCATTCTTTTATGAATTTGTATAGTACGCCTGAAGAAAAGAAAGAAAGCGGTTTTTACAAGGTTTTTCAATCTTATTTTCCTATAGAGGATCCTCGAACTGGTAGAAGGATTGAATTCGTAGATTACCATATTGGAGTTCCGATTTTTAGCTATTATGAATGTTTGGAGAGAGAGATGAGTTATTTGGTTCCAATTAAGGGACGGTTTCGCCTTATTTCTGAGGGAGATAAGGAGGAACAGGAGGAGGATGTTTACTTGGGGCAGTTTCCATACATGACTGAAAACGGCACTTTCATTGTAAATGGGAAACAACAGGCTGTTATATCTCAGACAGTGCGATCTTATGGTGTTTTCTTTTCTAAAAAAAGACACCCCAAAGGTATTTATATTTTCACTGGTAAAATTATTCCTGAAAGAGGGTTGTGGTTGGAGTTGGTCATTGCAAGTGATGGGGTATTGTACTTTTATATCGATCGAAAAAAAAAGATTCCTTTCACTATTTTTCTACGTAGCATAGGTTTAGGTAGTGATAAAGAGCTTTTGCCTTTTTTTGATTTTTCTGAAGAGGTTATTGTTAATAAAAAATCTCTCCAAAAAAATAAGGGAAGAATACTTGCTACTCCTATTTTAAGTGTAATGGTTGATGAGTTTGTTGATGAAGTAACTGGGGAGGTTATTTCTGATTCTAGTTATAAGGTGGTGTTGGATCGAGGGAATGTTATTGATGATTCTAATATTGATACTATTTTGCAGTCGGGGGATAAGACTATTTTGCTGAATAAAAATAAGGTACTTTCTCCTAGTCAACAATGTATCTATAAAACGTTACTTAAAGATCTTAATAATTCTAAAGAGGATGCTGCTACGTTTGTCTATGAACAATTAAGAGGGAGTAAAGCTCCTGATTATAATACTGCTTTTACTTTTATAGAAAATTTCTTCTTTTCTCAAAAAAAATGTGATTTAGGAAAAATAGGTCGAACGTATTTAAACAAAAAATTAGGTCTTGATATTTCTGTTGATATACATAATCTTACCATTCAAGATATATATGCTCTTACGAAAAAGATGCTTTCTTTTTTAGACGGAGAGCCTTGTTCAGATGATATAGATAGTTTAATAAATAGACGGGTACGTACTGTCTCAGAGCAACTTTATGAAGTTTATGAATCAGGAGTTGTAAGGTTAGCTAAACAGGTGAAAGAAGAGTTGATTAATAGTGAAAATTTTTCTATTATTAGGTCTGTTTCTTCTCAACATATTGTTACTGCTGTTAAGACTTTTCATAATACTAGTCCTTGTGCACAGTATTTAGAGGAGGTAAATAAGGTTTCTCATCTTGCCCATACTAGGAGAATAACGGCTATTAGTAATATGCTATCAAGGGACAGGGCTGGTATAAATGTTAGAGACATTCACTATACGCAACATTCTCGTATTTGTCTTTCAGAAACTCCAGAGGGAGCACATGTGGGTATCGTTACTGCGTTAGCTCTCTTTGCTGTTGTTGATGAAAATGGCTGTATAAAAGCTCCTTACAGGAGAGTTAATAAGGGGTATATTGATTTGGATTCTCTAGTTTATCTTTCAGCAGAAGATGAAGAAAATTTTGTGGTTGGACTTGGAGATGTGGAGTACGATAAAAAAACTGGTAAAATATTGGTAGAAAAGATGGATGCCACCAAATCTGCTACATTTATTTCTGTTTCACCAGAAAAGATAGACTTCATAGATCTTATTCCTTCTCAATATCTTGGGCTTTCTGCCAACCTCATTCCTTCCATTGAACGTAATGAAGCTACCAGAACTCTGATAGCTTCTAATATGCAGCGTCAAGCATTACCATTAATACGACCAGAGGTACCAATTGTTGGAACGGGAATAGAGGAGAAAATATGTAAAGACTTCAAAGGATTACCAATAGCTAAAAGGGATGGAAAGGTTATTTATGTAGATAGTAAAAAAATCATTATTCTTTACAATTCCCAAGATGGGGAGGAAAATAAAGAAACTTTTAAACTTCTTAAACTTTTTCCTACCAATCAAAATACTTGTATTCACTACAAACCTATTGTGCGGAAGGGAGATACAGTAAAAGAAGGAGATGTATTATGTGAAGGTTTTGGAACTAAAGGTGGGGAGTTGGCATTGGGTACCAATCTCAAGGTGGCTGTTATGATAGATCCAAGTACATATGAAGATTGTTTTTCTTTTTCAAATGATATTATCCGTAAAGAAAAATTGACTGTTTTACGTACCAAAAAATTTGTATCAGATGCACGTCTTACTAAATTAGGTTCAGAAAAATTTACTTCTGATATCACAAACGAAAAAAATGAAAATGTGGCTCACTTGGATGAGAATGGATTACCAATGGTAGGAACTTCTATGTATGGTAATAAAATTGTTATTGGAAAGGTTACACCTGTTGAGTCCAAAGAGCAATCTCCTGCAATGAATTTATTAGATGCTATTTTTAATAAATCACTTGCAAGCGAAAAGAATGTTTCTGTTCGTTATCCGAATTTTTCTACACCAGGCATTGTGGTTCATTCAAAAATGCTGAAAAGAATTAAAATGTCGCCAGATTATCGTAAAAAGATAACGCCTCAGATAAATACGTTAAAAAAAAAAATTATTTCTTCAATGCAGAAGCTTCACCAAAATTTAGAAGAAAAAATTATACAGCTTGTCAAAGGTGAAAAGAGCAGATCTGTTTTTGATTTTTCTGGAAGAAAACTTTTAAAAGAAAATGATACTGTTAGTAATGAATTTTTAAAGAAGCATCTTTTTTATAAGGAAAAAGATAAAATCCTCCCTTCTAAAGACGTTCGTTTACTTTCATCTTTTTCATCATATCACTGGTTGCAAAATGAGAAAAAAAATAAAAAATTAGAAAAATACCTTCTTAATTACGATTCTCGCTATAAAAAGATTGTCTGTGATTATAAGCGACAACTTTTTTTATGGGAGGTTGGTACAGACTTAGCTCCTGGTATAGAAGAAAAAGCAAAAGTTATCGTTGTTCAGAAAAGAGATCCTATGCCAGGTGATAAATTTGCTACTAATCATGGAAATAAAGGGGTTAAAGGAGTTAGTAGAGAGGCTACAGACATGCCTTTTACAGAAGATGGGGAATCAATAGATCTTATTATCAGTGCGGCAGGTTGTATAGCTCGTATGAACTTGGGACAGAATCTTGAAATGATGCTTGCACGTCTGGGAAAACAAAAGGGTGAGAGGTATGCTCTTCCTGCTTTTGTTCGCCATAGCATAAAGGAGATACAGAAACAGCTTAAAGAGGTAGGGGATGATCCTTCTTGTTGTCAAAAATTATATGATGGAACCTCTGGGGAACCTTTAGATAATGCGGTTTTTGTAGGTAATATATATTGTATACGACTTAATCACGATGCTGCTGATAAAATACATGCTCGCTCTACGGGTCCTTACAGTATTATATATCAACAGCCATTAAGAGGTCGTGAACGAATAGGTGGACAAAGAGTAGGAGAATTGGTTGTCCCTGGAATATTAGCTCATGGATGTGCCTCTATTTCGCGGGAAATGATGACCATTAAATCGGATGATATACAAGGAAGAAATAAAGCTTATGGCTCCATTATAAGGGGGGAGCCAATTCCTAATCCATCTACACCTGAAGCATTTAAAGTGGCAATGATGCTTATACGTGCATTAAGTCTCGATCCTCGTTTTCTTGATTTAAAAACATTAAAAGATTATAACAAGCACAAGTATGAATAGAAAAAAAGACGACTATAATCTCCTTCCCAACATGGGACTGGGATTCTGCTTAGCATCTCCTGAATCTATTTTGGATCTTTCTTATGGTGAAGTCCTTTCTCCTGAAACCAAAAATTATAGAACTGGAGAAGCTGAAAAAAAAGGACTCTATTGTCCCCGGATTTTCGGTTACCATAAGGATTGGATCTGCAAATGTGGAAAATTTAAAGGAATAAAATCTAAAGGGATTATATGCGACAATTGTAAAGTTGAGGTTAATACCAAACGCAAACAAAGAGAGCGATTTGGACATATTGCATTCCCCCCTGGAATTAAGGTAGTTCATCCATATTTTTATAGAGGGCAACCTAATTATATTTCAGTTTTTTTGAATTTGCATCCCAAAGATTTGGAGGATGTTATTTTTTATAGTTCTTACTTAATTATTCAGCGAGGAATAGCTAAAGATTGGTTGATATCTAATTCTATAGACCGAATTTTAACTCTTGAACAGTACAAGGAGCTTATGAAACAATTTCAAGAAGACAATAGAAAACTTCCTAAAAATCATCCAGACCGTTTTATAGCTGAAATAGGGGGAATAGCAATAGAATCGGCATTGAAAAAAATTAATGTAGATAAAGAGATAGATTCGTTAAAGAGAAATTACTATTCTGCCACTTCTCAAGTAAAGAGAAAGTATTTTTTAAAAAGATTGACTATCTTTTTAAATTTTAAAAATGGACAAAAGTGGTCTAATATCAAATTAGAGTGGATGGTTTTGCAACATATTTTAGTACTGCCAGCTGAAATTCGCCCTCTTTTTACTCTTGCACATAAGCAAATTTGGTTATCTGACTTAGTTACACTTTATGAAAGTGTTGTTCTTTCTGTACAACGTGTTAAAAAAAGTAAGCAGTTAAAACTACCAAATCTTCTTATTTTTAATGATTTACGTTTTTTACAAGATTCTGTAGAAGCCCTTTTTGATAATTCAAAAAAGGAAGCACCTGTGAAAGAAAGAGGGACTGGGCGTATTTTAAAATCGTTAACCGATATGGGTAAAGGGAAGAGTGGTTTATTTCGACAAAACGGAATGGCTAAGCGAACCGATTATTCAGGGCGTGCTCCAATTGCAGTAAATGAAACTTTAAAAATACACCAATGTGGTCTGCCTAAAACAATGGCTCTTCGTCTTTTTGAACCTTTTGTTAAGTCTGCTCTACTCCAAAGAGGTATTGTAAATACTTTAAAAGAAGCAAGCCATGTTATTAATAAGAGAGAAGATGTTGTCTGGGATATCCTAGATAAATGTATTCAAGGATACCCCGTTTTAATTAATCGTGCTCCTACACTTCATCGATTAAATATTCAAGCATTCTTTATTGTATTAGTAGAGGGGGATGCTGTCCAAATGAATCCTTTGCTTTTTGAAAGTTATAACGCAGACTGTGATGGTGACCAGGTAGGAATTCAACTTTTATTGACAGTTATGTCTAATACGGAGGCAATATTACTTATGTTGACTCCAAACAATATTTTAAGTCCTGCAAATGGTAAACCTATTATCACACCTGCTAAAGATATGGTGGCAGGTCTTTATTATATGACAATGTCTCGTGGAAAAAAGGTGATCAATAAAACTTTTGTAAACCCTGAAGAGGTATTGTCTGCTCTGAATCAAAAAATTATTACACTTCACAATCTTATTAAAGTACGTCTACCCAACAGAGATAAAGAGAGGCAAAATGCATCCAATAAATATAAGATAGTGGAAACAACTGCTGGTCGTCTTCTCTTTAATAGAATTTTGCCGAAAGATTTTCCATTTATTAATTTTGTTCTCAGAAGACAAGATGTTAAAAATATTGTTTTAGATGTTTTTAAGACTTCTGGCAGAGATTTTACCGCAAATTTTTTAGATAATTTAAAGGATTTCGGTTTTGCTTATGCTCGCCAGTCTGGATTGACTTTCTGTTTTGATGATATTAAAAAACCTCCTTCAATGGATCTTCTTATGAAAGAAGCAGAAATGGAAGTCGAAGAGATTAATAATAGTTATCATATGGGATTCATTACCAACAATGAATGTTATGATAGGATCATTGATGAATGGTCTCATTTTGATCAAAAATTAAAAATAAAAATTTCTGATGAACTGAAAAATAGCAATGAAAAACGTCCAAATGGTATTTTTATCATGATGGATTCTAATGCACGAGGTTCTATAGAACAGACTAAGCAAATGATTTTCAGAGGATTAGTTGTCAATTTACGGAAGAAAGTGGAAAATAGTAAGAGAACCATTCTTGAAAATCCAATTAAACATGGTTTTATTTCTGGTTTATCTCTTCGAGGTTTTATAGCTTCTTCGCAAAATGCACGCTTTAGTATCAGTTCCAGTGCTCTCAGTACTGCTAAAACAGGTTATATCACTCGTAAAATGATTAATGCTACTTTTGATGTTATCATTAAGCAGAAAGATTGTACTACTATACATGGGACAAAAATATCTCCTATTATTGAAAATGATACAATTATTCAATCACTTGGAGAACAGGCATTAGGGCGGGTCTTGCATGAAGATATTTGGCTAAAAAATGAAAAGCTTTTTTCAAAAGGGACACTGATAACAACAGAAATAGGGAAAGAATTAGACAAAAAAGAAATACCCGCTATAAAAATACGTTCTCCTCTCAGTTGTAGGCTTCCTAATAACGGCATCTGTGCGACTTGTTATGGTATAAATCTCTCCACTTTAAAAATGGTAGAGTTGGGTACGCCTATAGGTATTTTGGCATCACAATCTATCTCGGAACCTTCTACACAGATTCAATTGGATGTTTCCAAACGTAGGGGTAGTAATTCACTAGATTTTGTACAATCTTCTATTAAAGCTGTTTTTTCAGGAAAGATTCTTTTAAAAAATTTGGATGTAATTGACTCTGTTGACAGCAACGGAAAAAAAATAAAAATCTCTTTAGGCAAGGAGACAGAGCTATATATTATTGATCCTCATTCACAAAAAATGTTAATTAAATTTTGTATTCCATATGGTTCTTCTTTGTTTGTGAAAGATCAGGTCTATGTTGAAAAAGGAGAACAGCTTTGTTCTTGGGATGCCTATAATATTTGTATTATTGCAAGAAAAGGAGGAAGGGTATCTTTTAGTTCTATAAAAACGGGTGTTAATTTTAAAGAGAAAATTAATTTACAAACAGGTAGTAAGGATAAAATAGTTATTGCTTCTAATGATAAGAAAATTCCAAAAATTATCATAAGACAAAAGAATGCAAAAGAGGAGCAAAGCTATATTTTACCTATTAATTCCTATTTAAAGGTAGAAGAGAATGAATTAATAAAACCAGGACATATTCTTGCAAAGATTCCACGTGAAATAGTGCAGGAAAGTAGTGATGGCAAAAACAGATCTAAAATAGAAACACTCTTAGAGGCTCGTAAAATTTTTAATAAATCTATATTGGCTCCAGTTGATGGTCTCATAGAATATGGAAAGGTAAAGAGAGGAAGTAGAGAGATTATTTTAAAGGCAAAGAATGGTTGTTCTTACTCTGTATATGTTCCTTTTTCACAACGTGTCCTAGTTCAGGATGGAGATTTTGTACATGCAGGTCACCAACTTTCTAATGGAGAAGAGTCCATGGAAGATATATTGACAATATATGGCTATACTAAGACAGCCAATTATTTCGTAAATACGTTAAATAGTGTCTATCTCAAACAAGGAATATTTATTGGAAGAATCCATTTTGAAGTATTAGCTCGTTGTATTATGAAAAATTATATTGTATTAGATGGCGGTGATACTGATCTGCTACCAGAACAAATTATCAGTTATGAGAAATTATGCCAATCTAATAAAGATCTACTTTACAAGTACTTTATTTTAGATAAAGGGGATAGTAATAATATAAAAGAAGGAAGTTTGGTAGATAGATATCATATAAATAGTTATAACAAACAGCTTAAAAAGGAGGGTGAAAAGCTAATTGTTTTCAGGGATCCTTTATATGCTAAAGCTAATACTAAAATTACCTCTTTAACAAAGATTTCTACTTTACGAAAAGGATTAGATGCAATATCTTTTCAACAGCTTTCTAAGATGTTGGCCAGGGCTTGTATAAATAGCGAACGTGAAGAAATGCTTTCTGCTAAAGTTAATATTATTAGTGGTGGTATCGTTGCTATGGGAACAGGATTTTATAAAAGTAGTGATGTTAAAAATTTTTAATTTTTTAATAGCTACTTCTTAGGTTATAGAAAGTGAAGAGAGAGATAAGCTTTATAGTTTATATTTGTTCATGGCTCGTTATACAATAACATCTGCCCTTATATATGCCAATGGGCCAATACATTTAGGACATTTGGCGGGTGCGATACTTCCTGCTGATATTTTTGCACGTTACAAACGGCTTTGTGGTGATGAGGTTGTTTTTATTACAGGATCAGATGAAGGTGGTGTAGCAATTGAAATGGCTGCTCAACAAAAAAAAATAGGAGAGAAAGAGTTAATTGATCAATATGCTAAATGCAATAAGGAATGTTTGGAGGGAATAGATATATCATTTGATATTTTTGATAGAACATCGCTTCCACATCATGTCCAATGTGCACAAGAGTTTTTCCAAATACTGAAAGAAAAAGGGGCAATCTTCAAATCTAGTCAACCTCAATTTTATGACACTGAAAAAAAAAAAATATTAACAGATCGTTATATTATAGGTCAATGTCCATATTGTCTTTTTGAAAAGGCATACGGGGATCAATGCGAAGCTTGTGGTATTTCTATAAACGTAACGGATTTGATTAATCCAAGATCTACTTTAACTGGAAAGAAGCCAATAATGAAGAATACTACTCATTGGTACCTTCCGCTTGATAAATATCAATCCGATCTTGAACAATGGATATCTACTAAGAAATGGAAAAAAAATGTACTGGGGCAATCTGAATCATGGTTAAAAAAGGGACTTCAACCACGAGCCATTACACGAGATATGAATTGGGGTATCCCTGTTCCAGATGAAATAAAAAAAGTACTTTATGTTTGGTTTGAAGCACCTATTGGATATATCTCTGCTACAAAAATCTGGGCAAAAAAGAAAGAAAAAGACTGGGAACCTTTTTGGAAAGATTCTGCAACAAAACTTGTACATTTTATAGGCAAGGATAATATTGTTTTTCATGCTATTATTTTTCCTCTGATGTTAAAACTACACACTGGTTATATATTGCCAGATACTGTTTGTGCACAGGAATTCCTTAATTGGGATGATCAAAAATTTTCTACGTCACGTAAACATGCGATTTGGTTAAAAGATTTTTTGACTACTCAAAAAGAAAGAAAAGATAGTTTGCGTTATGCCTTGATCCATCAAATGCCAGAATACAAAGATAGTAATTTTACTTGGGAGAACTATAAAAATTTGCATAATCAGATATTGGTTGCTGTGTTGGCTAATTTTATTCATAGGGTATGGATTTTGATAGAGCGTTTTTTTGAGGGAAAAGTACCTAAACCAGGTCATCTTTCTTCTGATGAAAACCATTTTTTGAAAGAAGTTGAGAAAAAGAAAAAAGAGGTGATGGAACATTTAAACAACTATCATTTTCGTGAAGGACTCTATTCCTGGATAGATATAGCCCGTATTGGAAATAAATATTTAACAAAAAAAGAGCCATGGAAATGGATAAAAAAGGACAAGAAGTATGCTGGGACTATACTATATATTGGTCTACAGGCTATTTGTTATTTGGCATATTTGGGTGAACCTTTTATACCTTCCAGTATGCAAAAATTATTTCATAAGTTATCACTTACCAAACAAAATTGGCATAGTTTGAAAGGTTTTTTAATTCCAGCTGATAGAAAGCTTCCCCCTCCTTTCTATTTATTTACTCCTATATAAATTGGTTTAATATTTTAATTGAATAGGTTTAATCTTTTTACCATTTCTTATTATCAGGTAGATACGTATAAACTATGTAGTGAGATAGACAATAAAATCTATGCACTTTGCTATCTTTTATTTTTATATTGCAAAGGTAGAGAGGTATATTTTATAGATTTCCATATTTAAAACTCTATATAATTGCATAAAAGGATAATTTATTTATTACTTCTTTAAAAGAGTATTATTTTGTTATGTATATTTTTATTGTCTTTCTGCGGGAATATTTTGTGACAAATTTCCACAAGTTAATATTTACTTTTTCCAACTTTTTAAGGAAAAAAGGAGATAAATAAAAGGTGAGTGAAAATTTATTAAAAAAAATAACTAAACTCCTTTTTTATGTTGCTAGTAGACTTGAAAGATTGATTCTGCTAATAGAAGACTTTTTTTATTTTTAGATAGTGTCCATATTAAAGATTAAGGCAAAATGCAATATCAATATAGGCTCCTTCATCTTTCCACTTAATAAGGAAACCATCGATGTAATAGACAGACTTATAAGGGTAAAAACAAAATTAAGGTAGCTAAAAGAGTTATATAAGTTAGAGAAGATATCAATCATTTTAAATAAACAAAAGCTACAATCCTTTTTATAATTCCTTCAAAAAAAATAAAATAATTCACTAAAAATATGAATTGTTGGGATTTCTTTTACATTATTAGTTGTCAGATTATTTTTTTATTTTTTCTATTTCATATGTATTTAATCCTGTCATTTCTTGAATGGAATTTATTTTGTACCTTTTGTCTAGCATATTCTTGGCAATTTTCTTTTTTTCAAAAATCTCTCCTTCTTTTATCCCTCTTTTTTTACTTCTTTCATAGCTTTTCGAAGCTTGTATGCATCAACTACTTGATTATCTTTAATTCTTTTTAACTCTTTCTGGTAGATCAATTTTTCTTCTTGTGTCAAAAAAAAAGTATTTACTGTTCTATATGCTTTTTTTATAGTCGGTTCTTTGGATAGTATCTCAATATCCTTTGGTGAAATATTTCCTCCATAAGCCAAAAAATGATAAAACTTTTCTTCAATAGTAAGCATATTTATATCTTTCTTTTCTTTTTTAAAACTATTGAGATTAACAATAACGTAACTTAGTTTATCGAAAACTCTTTGATGGGTTTTAATGTTTAGAACTTGGTAAATATTTTTATAATCTTTTTCCTCTTCATTACTTAGACTAAATGTTGTAAAAAAGATAGAATATACTTCTTTAAGGTTTATGTATTGTGAATTTTCATAGGCTCGATCTAATATAAGCTCGATTGGCATAATACTGTGCATGTTCTTTAAAACCAAATTGTCTGGCAACCTGCATTTCTATTATGTACTGGTTTCTTATTTGATCAGTACAAAGTACACTTACAATGCCCTCCTCTTTGGTTAAGTATAAGGGGGTTTGAATGGGATATATTTAATAATTTCGATTGATTGCTTTATTAAATTTTTCAACATTGTATTAAGCATGGTTAAGAGAATCTCTTTGTTTTCCTTTGTTCCAAAGACCTTCTTAAAGGCAAAATCATTTTGTGGATTTATATATAACATATTACATTTAGATATATGATAATTAACATTCAAAATTTTTGAGGGATATATTAATACAATGCAGTAATAAAATTTTTTTATATAAAATTCCAAAGAATTTATCAAGTAGTAATTTTTTTATTAGAAAAATCATTAATAACAAAATTATATCAAAAAAATAAACTCGTAAGTTATATATTTCCTATGGCTAGAATAAACATAATACTAGATGAAAACTTTATACAAAATACACTGAAAAATGATTCAATAAACCTAATGAATATAAATAATATTGGTTTAATAAGAACTTGTCTAAAGAGAAATAGAGATATTATGGTGTAGCGAATGTAAATCAGTTAATAGCATTGAGAAAAGAGGAATACAGCAGGTAGACGATTACAGATAGTGCAAATCCAATATGAATTGGTGGCAGTAGAGGTTTTATGTGAAACTGAAGGAGCTACTTGTATAAGCAATATCATTTATGGATATCTGGTGGATTGATAAAAAAGTAATTAAGTAGTTCATATAATATAGAATTGCTATATAGACCTAATAAAGAAGTAAAAAAATGTAATATTTGATAAGGTAAAAGATATATTGTATACTTGGCTAGTTTATTTCCATTTTTATTAAAACCAAAATTTATGATTTCTTTTAAAAACTTTGTGATGTGTCTATTTTTATCAATTTATAAATTTATGTTTGTAGGATTGAATTATCTTAGGGCAACTAGTTTGAATCAAGTAAAAGAGCAAGAAAAAATGGAGATTCAGTTACAGAAAATAGAGGAAGAATGGAAGAAATCAGAGAAAAAGTGCTTGGAAGCAACTACTTCGCTTCAGCTGGCAGTAAAAAAATTGGAGACAATGAAAAAAGAACAGTTGGAGGCAGAGATTTTATGGCAAAAAGCAGATAGAAATTGGACAGTGGTACAAAAAAATTGTATACATATTGGGTAATGGTAGAGGTTTTGAGGAGTATAGCAGATAAAGAGTGTCAATTAATGGAGAAAAAGTGGATGTTAGCAGAATCTAAGTGGCAGGAAGCAAATGAATTAGTTGGTGTAGCGAATGTAAATCAGTTAATAGCATTGGAAAAGAGGAATACAGCAGGTAGACGATTACAGATAGTGCAAATCCAATATGAGTTAGTGGCAGTAAAGGTTTTATGTGAAATTGAAAGAGCTACTCGTATGAGCAATATTATTCATAGATATCTTGTGGACTTTAATAAAAGGATAATTAAGATAGTACAGCACAGAATTATTACATATTCAACAAGAAGAAAAAAAATAAATATCTAATAAAATAAAAGATATTTTGTACATATGAAATATTGTGAAATATCGATAGTATTACAGCTAGTTTGTTTCCATCTTTATTTAGAACCAAAATTTATATTTTTTTTTAAAAACTTTCGATGTGTCTATTTTTATCAGTTTTTAAATTTATACTTTAGGATTGAATTATTTTGGGGTAATTAGTTTTAGCCGAATAAAATAGCAAGAAAAAATGGAGATTCAGTCTGCAGAAAATAGAGAAAGAAATGCTAGGAAGTACAGATAAAGCATTCGGAAGAAAAGTTTTTTTCAAGTGGAAGATAAAGAGTTAGAGAAAATACAGAAAGAACGAGTTTAAGTATGGAATTTGTGGGAATCAGCAGATAGAAATTTGAAGCTGGCACAAAAAAATGAATTGAAAAAAGGAAATATACTGTACATATAGTAGCTAAAGTTAGGATACTGGTAAATGTTTTGAGTAGTATAGCAGATAAAGAGTGTTAATTAATGGAAAAAAAGTGAACATTAGCAGAATCAGTCACCTTTGGGAGTAAAAGCAGTTTTTTTCAGTGAGTAGAAATTGTGTTTATAAATATTTGAGGGCTAATAGAGTTTGTCGGTCGCAATTTATGGGAAAATTCATGGTAATGCCTGAAAGGATATACCATTGGAAGACGTTTAAGAAAGAAGATTACTTTCTGCCAATTCATATAGATTTTATTCGTCATAAGGAGTATCCCGCCTTACCTTACCCTTTTAACATGATAACCATTTACAAAGAGCTAAAAGATTTAGAGAAAAATTTTGAAAGAGGATAATAATTTTTTCACAAAAAAATTATAAAGTTATCAAAATTTTACTTTACTCAAAAAGGCAATAACTGTATCTGATACTATATAACCATGGAGAAAAATTAGTTTAAATATTTTTTCAGTACTTTGGGAATTATCATTTCATCTTTTTGAGAATATTGTTCCAATAAAGCGGCAATAATACGTGGAAAAGCTAAGGCACTTCCATTGAAACTATAAGGGAAAGCCTTTCCCTTATTTTTTTTATAACGAAGTTTCATTCTTCTTGTTTGAAAATCTTTGAAAGAAGAAACAGAACTGACCTCCAGCCATTTTCCTTGTCCTGGAGACCAAACCTCTATATCATGAGTTATACTAGTAGCAAAACCGATATTTTTACTACACAATCTGACCACACGGTAGATAAGAGATAATTGTTTTATTAAATTTTCCACATAAAAAGTCATACGCTCAAGATGAGGATAAATCAATTCATCTGCATGAAACTCAACAATTTCTACCTTATCAAACTGTCGTAATCTATTGAGACCTCTAACATCTTTTCCCCAAGACCCAGCCTCTCTCCGGAAACAAGCTGTATACGCCACATATTTTTTAGGAAAATCCTTTTGTAATAATATTTTGTCTGCCAGAAAATTAGTAATTGGAACTTCTGCGGTAGGAATGAGGAAAAAATTATCTTTTTGAGTGACGAACATCATCCCTTCCTTATCTGGGAGTTGTCCTGTATGTAAAGCAGATTGGGAGGAGACTAATAGTGGTGGAATTAATTCCTCATATCCTGCCTGCTCTGCTTGATCTAAGAAAAACCGAGAAAGTGCTTTAATAAGTTTAGCCACCTTCCCCTTATACATTGCAAATCCACGACCTGTGATTTTGCTACCAGCAGAAAAATCAACACCTTCTTTAAATAAAGACAACTCCCAATGAGGTCTCCCTTTAATTGGGGGATTGTCTTTTTCTTTCCATCCTCCAATAATTTTATCTTCCTTCAATTTCTCCTCCAAAATAAGATCGTCCAGTATATTTGGAATGGTAAAACAAAATGTTTTATATTTTTGTTTTAATAGATCCTTTTTTTTTTTTAATACTATGCCCTCTATTTTTAATTTTTTTAAATTTAATTTTATTTGTGTGTCTGATAATCCTCCTCCGCCTTTTATGAATACGTCGGCGACTTTTCTGAGGATTTTTTTGATTTGATGCTGCTTATCCTCCCATTTTTTCTTAGTTTGATTGTATTCATTATGTAATTGTTTGAATTCTCTTACTATATCTTCTCCATTTTGGATACCCCTAGCGTGCAAAACAGTATATAATAGTGAAGGATCGGCATATAGCTTTTTCAAATCTACCATATTTTCTTTTTCATATAATATTGACAATTATAATTTATACATTTAAACTTTTTAAAGATTTTATTTCGACAATTATTTATTTTTATCTTACGAAGTATAATTATATATCTTCTATAATTTCCATTTTTTCAACTCATCTGTTTGCAGATAGTAAATTATACCATAAACTAGCCTATATCCCATTTTTTTCAATAATTGCATGTAGTATTGAATTTGTAACTTGTGATTTTTAATTTTTTGTTTTGATTTAAATTCTATTACTATTGCCTCATGATCTTTGATAATTACCCTATCAGGTCTGACAATATTTCCCTGCTCATCTACTATAGATCGTTCTATATAATGTGTCCCAACATCTGACAAAATCAATTTTGATAATTCTTTTTGACGTAATAAAGCTTGCATAATTTTTAATCTTTGACTTCGTTTGCATTCAGAAAGCATAGCATTCTTACAATGTAAATTGAAAATAGACCATATATCTGACCCTTTTGTAATATTAGAAAGTAATGCATGCCACCAGCTCCCTTCTTTTATAGAATTATTTTTTTTCTTACATATTACATCATATTTATAACCCTTAATTGGATTATCAGGCAATTCTAAAATCTTTTTTATTTTAGCAGTTTGTTTCTCTGGTTTTATAAAAATATCTCCATATGCCCATATATCCTCCCTTTCTTTTTGTAAGAAAGACTGACTTGGGATAAAAGAAGAAAAGAAAGAACAAACCCGTCTATTTGTATTGTAGTTAGACACAATTACATGAAGGCTTTGCCTAGCACGTGTCATAGCAACATAGAGTATATTTATATTTTCCATCCAACTTAACATCTTTTCTACATAGTAATCTATAGCAAAAAAAGTGTTACATAAACGTTTATTATAATAAACAGGAAAAGACTCCTTTCCAGCCCAAATAACAGGAGCCTTCTGTGGAAGATGATCCAATAACCATTGTGTAAAAGGAATAATCACATGTTCATACGCCAATCCTTTTGATTGGTGAATAGTCATTATTTGAATACAATCGGTCTGAATAGGAAGTGGCCACCGCATCATAGACCCTATTTCATCCCACCATTTTGTAAGAATAAGTCTGCTATCACATTTTTTTATCTCTTGAGAGACAGTATCCACTAGTATATCAAAAGCTACCTTATCTTCTGGTTTCTTCCAGCCAATAATATCATACAGATAAAAAATAGCCTCCAAAACATCTTTTTTTTGGAATTTTTTTTTACAAATAGCTCTTAATCTTTTAATAAAACCAGCAACATTACTAATATTTTTTTTTTTCTTAGAAACAGTTTCAGCTTCTGTAAAAGCCTCCTCCCTGCTTTGAAAAAGCGACCTTAATATAATTACATTAGTAACACTCGGAACATCGATAAAATGAAGAGCCGCAAAAATAATTTTCAACAAAGGAATATCCTTAAAAAAGAAAGAAGAAGCCTTTTCGGCATAAAAATAGTAACCATTCTCATGCTCTTGTCGATTCTCCTCTAGCAACGCCTTATATAAAAAATTGGCCTCCTCATGGTTACGAACCAGAATAGTAATATCATTGAGAGGAATTTTTTTATCCTGTAGTCTCTTTATATGCTCGACAACCTCTTTATAGATTTTTAAAAAACGTAGCTTCTTGTAAACAATACTTTTCAATAAAACAAAAGAAATCTTCCCGTTGACATCAGATTGTTTTTGAGGAACTTTTTGAGGAATAGAATATAGCTCTTGTATCTGTTTTACTCTATTATTTATTTCCTCTTTCTCCTCTGATCCAAGCTGGTTTTTATTAATTTCCTCCATCCATTCCATTTTTATCACATACCCTACATGAGCAAAAAATAAATTGTTAAAAGTTACAATAGCAGGAGCACTTCTCCAATTGTATAATAAAGATTTTTTTATTATATGCTCTTTTTTTATTTCCTTTTCTACCTGAGAAAGAAGTAAGTCAATATAACTTCCACGCCAACGATAAATAGATTGCTTTGCATCTCCAACCATTGTATGAGGAAGTTTTTTTACATTATTCTTTATAATCTTGCGCAACACAGTCCATTGCAGATGGGAAATATCTTGTGCTTCATCTATTGCCAGTATAATTTCTGGCTTACCTTTATTTAGTTCCGAACAATTATTTAACAACAACGGAGCATAACTTAAAGGCATAGAATTTCCCTTCCTTATATGATCAGAAAGTCCCTGAATGAGAAAAGATAAGCTGCTACTAGCTATCTGTAAAGGGCGTAGCACATCTAAAGTACTCTTGATATGAAGCATTTTCTCATCCTTAAGAAGTAAAGTTTGTAACAAAGGTCTACATCTTATACTCATAGCCTCTATTTTCTCCTTATGTTCTGACTTACTAGAAAACCAATTGTTTTGTTCTTTCGTAAAGCTATAAATATAGCTATTCGTTTTTATATCATTACCCTCTTTACGCAAAAACAAATATTGATGTAAACCTTTTTTCTTAAATCTTATATCCTCATTAGAAAAAACAGAAACTTGTTTCCAAAGCCTTTCTACTAACAGGTTAGTTTCTTCTTTTAATCTTTGAACAGTTTGTTTCCAGCTCTTTAGTTTTTTTTCACGAATCTCCTTTTCTGCCAATAAAATTCTTTTTTCTGGAAATCGTAAGACAATATGGGCAAGGTCAAGCATCTCTTTTTTTATAGAGAAGCTCTTCCCTTTTATCCATTTTTTGTATGCATAATCCTTCCACGATTCCCAAAGGTGGTGTTCTTCATCTATTTTTTTCCAAAAATTATCCAACATAGCATCTACAATAGAATCTTCACAAGTTGTCCACTTTATCCAATTACAACCATGAGGATAATATTTTTTCAGTAAATCTTGGAAAAAACTATCTACTGTAGATACATTAAAATCATGATAGTAAAATAGAAATTTCCGGTATAAACAGTTTGCAGTTTTGCCTGATAACTTTTTCAAGTGCTCTATAAATCGCACTTTTATTTCATAACGCGATTTACAGGTAAAGGTAATGGAGTGAGAGGAAGAGAATAAGGCTTCATCCTTTATGAATATTTCACATAGATGCTTCACCAAAAAATCCGTCTTTCCACTTCCTGCAGATGCAGATTGAAGGATAAGCATGGTGATTTAACAATTTTTTATACCTAGAATATGTCACTGGTATCTAGGAATAAAATATATATAAAAAGATAGACAAAGATGATAATACAAAGAAATGAGCATAAAAAAATATTTATGGATAAAAAAGTTTTCCTTTTGTATATCTCATATTAAAATTGCTGTAAAAATCTTCTGCAACATATTGAACAGGTATAAAAATTAAATTTTCTGCATTATATTTTTCTGCATTTTTTGAAAAATTATAAGAACCAGTAAAAATATATTTTTTATCTATAATAACTATCTTATTATGTCCCACCTTTGCTCTATCTATATGAATTGGAATTCCAGATAAAGCGAGAGATCTTATTTGACTATTTTTTCCTCTAGACTGCAAACGATCTGTTAATATGCAAACATTTACACCTCTTTGGGATGCATTTATTAGAGCATTCGCGATAGGTTCAGATGTAAAAGAATAAATAGCTACAAAAATATTTTTTTTAGACTTCTTTATCTTTTGAATCAATAAATCTTGACATCCTCCATTAGGGCTAAAACAAACCTTTATTTTTTTTTTATGGATAGGTAATACATTAATCTTTCGAATATATTGACCAACAAAAAAACCAAATAAAAATGCAACGTAACTACCTTTTCTATTAAGCATAATTATATTTTCGCTCAAAAAAATGGATATCTTTAACAGTTAAGCCAAGCAATTATAAATTCATACAGCAGAGAAGAATAAAAACTCCTTTTTTTGCCTATAAGTAATGAAAAGTAAGTTTTCCTCTTCCAATCATCCTTACCAATTCTTTTTCCAATCTTCGTACAGTTACTCTTCCCCTTCTTTTCTTTTCCTCCTCAAAAAAATCTATTTTACCCAATTGTAATGCCTCTACAAACTGGTTATTTTGTTCTACCAAAGAACGCTCCTGTAGACCTTCCTCAGTAGAAAGAGAATAGCAAGCCTCCTCTATCATTCGTGAAGTAAAGTAGTTTTGAGTAGCCTTTTGTAGTAATTCCTCTACTATTTTTTCTATTTGATCCAAACTGTTTTTCTTCAGAGAGAACGCTTGAAGAACCAATATTCCAGAATAAAGATTCTCTATATTATACAGAAGTAGATGGCTACATAGACCATATTCTTTTATTAAAGCTTGTTGTAACAATGAAGATTCTCCTTCTCCCAATATAGTTGCAAGTAGAGGATATAAAAAGTAATCTGGAGATTTCCTACCAATAGTAGGAAAAGCTATAGCAAAAAGAGGAGTAGGACTTTTTTCTTTAATAATCCATTTTCCTCCCTTAAAAGGAGGGATGGGTTCTATTTTTCTTCTTTTTGTACTATTGACGTTTTTATTAGCAACAGTAACAGGTTCGAACCATTTTTGAGCCAACTGTATTGCTCGTTCAACATTACATCCAGTAGTAATCGACAATTTGGCATTTGCTGGCCTATAGTATTGATCAACGAAAGGAAGTAAATCCTCTACAGTTAGCTTTTTAATATCTTCCAACTTTTCTCCTATAGTAGGCCACCCATAAGAATGATTAGGATATGCTTTAGCAAAAAGATGATGAAAAAACATCCCATACGGACGATTATAACAATACTCCTTAAACTCCTCTATAACAACACTTTTTTGTATTTTAAAAAAAGATGGATTACAAACAAAAGAAGCCATCCTATCTGATTCTAAAAAAAATCCACTTTCCAAATTTGAAGTTGGAAGAATAAGCGAATAGACTGTCCTTTCCGTTGTGGTATATGCATTGCTAGATCCTCCCAAATGATGTACAAACTCATCATACTTCGCCACACGCTCAGTTCCCCCAAACATACAATGTTCGAGGAGATGAGCTATACCTGTCTTTCCTCTTACTTCATAACTTGAACCTACAGGATAAAGTATATGTATTACAGAAGAAAGGCAATGGGGTACATATTGAACAGATAACTGCAAACCATTACACAATTGAAAACAAACTAATTTCATTAAACGATAGGATAATTAAGAGCTTTTTTTCTAGAAAGATAATAATGATTATTCTCAGGGTTAATAGCAGTCAACTTTACTGTAATCATTTGGGATACATGGATTTCATCTGCAAGATTTTTAATATAAGTATCACTTACCTCTCCCTTGTGGAGAAATCCTTTTTTTCCTGGAAGGAACTCTACCAGAGCTCCTTTATCCAAAATAGCAAGAATCTTTCCAGTATAAATTTTTCCGATTTCTGGCTTCTGCATACATCTTTTAACCATCTCTTCTGCTTTTATTAGACTTTCTTTATCTTTAGAAATAATTTCAACAAAAGAAATCATCTTTTTTTGATGCAAAGACTTTACAATAGAGAGAGAGGCTCCACTTTCATACTCTATTTTTTTAATAGAAGCTCCAGAACGCCCAACAACTTCTCCTATTTTTGAAACATCAATAGGTAATCTTTTAACCATTGATGCATGGTTTTTTATAACAGTTCTTGGCTGGGATACAGTCTCTTTCATCTTATCTATAACGTAACAGTAGTCTTGATAACCTTGCCTTAAAGCTTCCTTTACAATCTTAAAAGAAATCCCTTGAGAAATTTTAACATCCAATTGAAGGGCAGTAAAACCAATAACAGTTCCAACTATTTTGAAATCCATTTTTCCGAAGGCATCCTCTTCACCTAGGATATCTGTCAAAATAGTATATTTATCTCCCATTTCTCCAACAAAAAGCCCCAAAGCAATACCGGCTACTAATCTTGGAATAGCTATTCCACCATCCCAAAAAGCTAAACTAGTGGCACAAACAGATGCCATAGAAGACGACCCATTACAGCTTAATACATCGCATACCATACGCATTGTATAATTGTAATAAGCAGGTTTAGGAAAAAAATAAAAGAAACTATTTTTAATAAAATTGGAATGACCAATCTCCCTACGTGAAACAGGGCGAGAAGGACGAGAGTCACCGACACAAAATGGCCAAAAATTATAATGAACAATAAAAGCTTCTTCCTCAGTTACACCGCCTATCTGTTGTTTTATTTTTCTATCCTCATGGCTACTTAGAGTTAAGGAACCCAACACTTGCGTCTCTCCCCTTGTAAATAATGCATCTCCATGGGCTTTAGGTAGAAATCCAACTTGGCTACTAATAGGACGAATATCTTTCTGTGTGCGACCGTCCAACCTTTTGCCTGTATCGAAAAATTGTTTTAAAGTTGCTTTTTCTACTACTGTATTTATAATTTGTGATATGGAATCAGAATCTATCTCTTCCTTATCTGTAATTTGTTTAATGCTTTCATTTTTCCATGATTGAATTAGTCTATCTCGTTCTTTTTTAGAAGAACCAAAACAGTTCAGACAATCCGTTTTATAACTAGGTAACAAATTTTTAATCCAGTACTCTTGACTCTCCTCTTCTTTTTCTGTACTTTCAGGAATTCGCCATGTTTTTGTATTACTTTTTTCTTGTAATGATTCTTGGATGTGACAGATTTTATCTATAGTTTTTTGCCCCAGTTGAATTGCATCCAATAGATTCTGCTCCTCAATCTCCTTACCTTTCATCTCCATCATGAGTAACTGATCCTCTTTTTTCCCTCCCATGAAAAGTTGTCCCTCATCATTTTCAAAATCATCAGAAGATGTAGGAATAAAAGGTTTTCCATTTTTCCAGGTCAACTGTACAATTGCTGCAGGTCCTTGAAATGGAAGTGGGGAAAGAAGAAGTGTTGTTAAAGCTATTAAGGATGCTAATACCTTTACTAAGGCAGTCTCTTCACAAGAAAGCAAGAGAATATGGAGGCGAATACTATAAGGGAATTGTTGAGGAAGAAGTGGACGTGCAATACGATCAATCAGGCGTGAAAGTAATATTTCATGAGGATTAATTCTGCCCTCCCTTTGGTAGAAACCTTTTGGAATCTTTCCATATGAAGAAGCATTTTCCTTATAATCAATACTCAATCGCAAGAAACTCTCTTTTTCTTGTTCCCCAGAGCAAGCCAATGTTGTCAATAATCGAGTATCTCCATGGGCTAGAAGTAAAGAATAGTCAGTCATTGTTGCCAACTTCATTCTAGAGAGCGTAATATCTCTACCATCTATCCATTGAAAGGTTTGTGAAAAGTACATTATTCAGAGTTAAAAATTTATATTGTAAGGATGCGGATATACACTAGAAAATTTTGATACGTAACCCTAGTAGTTTACATATAGAAAGATACCTTTGTTCAGAATTTCTGTAGAGATAACGTAACATCCTATTACGTTTTCCTACTTCTTTCAATATTTGTCGACCAGATGAAAAATCTTTTTTGTGTATTTTAAAATGTTTCTCGAGTACTTCAATCTTTTTCGTAGAAAAGCAAATTTGACTTTCAGTTAGTCCTGGATTTTTTCTAAACTTTTTAATTTGCATAGCAGTGATAACAGGTTTTTTTCTTGTCATATCGTAAAAATTACTCCCGATCAAGTTTAATGTAAAGTATATGGGATAATACTTATTTCTCTTATTTTGTAATATTTCTTCATTTTTTCACGACTTTCCTTAAAAAAAAGTATAGAAAAGATATTACACATAGAACATATTTTGATATAAAAAGATAGTTACCTTAGTCTATTTAATATATTATTTCATAGCTTTATTTGTTATAATGTTCTATTATTTAAGAGAAAAAATTCAGCATATAAAAGAAAAACTTTTTCATTTATTGTATCCACCTTACTGCTATGCGTGTGATAAAATACTGGTTTGTTCAGAGAAAAAATTTTGTCTTCATTGTTTAGCCAGTTTACCTTTATTCGAAAATGATAATTATGCGAGAGAACGGATGTTACAAAAATGGTATGGCTTTTTGCCTCAAATATGGACATATGGGTTGTTTTTATTTCGTAAAAAAGGCATTACGCAAAAAGTATTACATATTCTTAAATATAGTGATCCGACATTAGCATATGAGATGGGGCATCTTATGGAGTGGTATGTAAATAAAATAAAACATCCACAATGGGATCTTATAATACCTATCCCTATGTTTCATTTGAAAGAAAAAAAAAGAGGTTATAATCAAACTGTGTGGTTGGCTAAAGGATTTGGAGATGCTATAAAAACTCCTGTGAAGCATTTAATATTTCGAAAGAAAGAAGGTAGCATTCAAAGTTTAAAGAATCGTAGAGAAAGGTTGCAAAAATTATATGGTATTTTTTCTATAGTTAAGAATGCTAAAATAAAAAATAAGAAAATATTATTAATAGATGATATAGTCACTACAGGAGCTACTTTGCAAGTAAATGCAACACTGCTTTTACAGGAAGGAGCCTCTTCTGTTTCTTTTCTTACTTGGGGAGTAAATATATAATTGGATATGATGCGATTAATTGTACTAGAATAGTTATCTTATAACGATACTTTTATTTACTTTTGGTCAAAGTTTTTGTTTGAATTTTATTATTATAATTCTCACTTTTTATTCAAATTAACTTTAAGTTAGTGTCATTTTTTATAAAATATTCTTTTCTTTTTGCTATTTATGGTCTTTTACAAAATAGTTAATTATTTGAAATTATCGTCTTAACATAATGTATAAATTAAAAATCCTTCAAAATCTTTTGATTAGTGAATTAAAGGAGATTGCTAAGTCGCTTTCCATAAGTATCAAAAATGAAAAAACTGTAAATAAAGAATTTCTGATTGCCAAAATTTTGGAAAGGCAAAATAGAACAAATCAAAGTGGTAGTAATATTACTACTAAACAGAAGTCAAATCAGAATAACCAGAATAATCAGAATAATAATCAGAAATCAAATCAGAATAATCAGAATAACCAGAATAACCAGAATAATAATCAGAATAATCAGAAAGAAGAGCAGTATAATAGCAGGGATTACCATGAAGTTATTGAATCTTTGAATGGGAAGATTCAAGTTCAAGGCGTACTTGATGTCATGGAAGAAGGGTTTGGCTTTTTACGTTCTTCTGCTTACAATTATTTTCCAAGCCCTGAGGATGTTTATGTTCATCATAAATACATTCAAAAGTTAGGTTTAAAGCGAGGGGATTCTATAGAGGGGTTATTAAAGCTACCAAAAGTAGAGGAGCGTTACTTTGGGTTGAAAGAAATTTTAAAGGTAAATGGATTCCCAGTAATAGATATACAAGGGAGACCAGATTTTGAACAATTACGACCAGTTTTTCCAACTGATGAATTGAAATTATGGGTTCATCCTAATGATTATGCAGGACGAATGATTAGTGCTTTTTCTCCTATAGCAAAAGGACAAAGATGTTTAGTCTTTGCCCCACCCAAAGTAGGAAAAACAATGGTGTTGAAACAGCTTGGGGATGCTATAGCAAAGAGTCATCCCGAATGTTACCTTATCTTTTTACTTATTAATGAGCGTCCTGAAGAAGTTAGTGACCTTGAATCCTTTATGGAATGTAGAGGTGAGGTTATCGCTTCTACTTTTGATAATCCTGCCTCTAATCATGTTTATATCAGTGATTTTATTTTGGCTAAGTCAAAGCGTATGGTAGAAATGGGTATAAATGTTGTTATTTTTTGTGATTCTATTACTCGTTTAGCTCATGCGTATAATGTAACGACAAGAACTTCAGGCAAGACTTTAACGGGAGGTTTGGATGCTGAAGCTATGCATAAACCTAAGCAATTCTTTGGAGCTGCTAGAAATATTAAAAATGGTGGTTCTTTAACTATAATTGCTACAGCACTTGTAGATACTGGTTCTAAGATGGATATATCTATTCGTGAAGATTTAACGGGGACAGGAAATTCTGAGATTGAGATGGATAGATCATTAGCTCGAGCAGCTTGTTGGCCTGCTATTAATCCTTATCGATCAAGTACACGTAAAAGCGAATTAATACAAAATGAATCCAGAATTAAAGGTATAAGGAGAATGCGTCATGTTATGAGTGAGATGCGTAATCCGAAAGAGAAATGGAGTTTTATTATGAATGCAATGCGACGGACAAAAACTAACGAAGAATTTATAGATAAAATGCATGATGAATAAATCTTCTTAAAGATTAGAAATGAAAAGAAGTCAAATGGAGAGTTTTTTTTATTTGATGGCGGTTTTATTACTCATCAATTTAGGAGAAAGTTTTCTATACAAAAACAAGATGAATGCAAAAAAGAAAAGATATATAGAAACTCGAGCAACGTTTAAATTGTTCATTGTTGCCTGACAGTTATCCTACCCCAAACTTGTAAAGTATAAATGGAAAAGAAAAGATAGATAATATATTTCCCCATTATAAAGTAATGTCGTAATAAAAAATGATCATAAATTTGTAAAAGATTAATCAAGCTCCAAAGCCAATAAGCTTCCACATATTTTTTTATAGTCATCCACTGAGCAATATAAGTAACTACCAAAATATAAACCAGATGCAAAGAAAAAAAACCACCCAAAGCAGGTATATAAATCTTTATAAAAAAATAGAATAAAAGAGGGGAAGTAGTCACCATCATAGAATAGTAAGCAAACTGCGTAAAAGATAAGGAAAAAGATTCATATGACATATTTTCCTCCTTTCTCCAAAACCACCAACCGTAGATATGGAAAGGAATAAAGCTAAAGCGTAAAAAACACTGACTATAAGATCCACTTTTAAAATAAAAGAAAAAGTTCAAGGTCATGATTATCAGCCCTATGACATAGGCTGATGGCTTCTGTTTAATACTATAGGATATACCATATAATGTGAGCAGACTTATTAATGCCTCATAGATCATATATTTTAAAAGGCTGTCCGACCAAGATTCGAACTTGAGACAAGTGATTCAAAGTCACCTATGTTGCCATTACACTATCGGACAAAGAACACTCAAGTAGTTTAACTAAAAAAAGAAAAAAAACAAAATTCCAAGTAAATAATATTTAAAAAAAAATATAGTAAAATTTATTACTGACAAAATAATTTTATCAATGAAAAAATTTCAGGTGCGTGTACAGTTGCTACGCGAAAAAATCGAAAAATATAACCATGCTTTTTTTACAGAAGGGAAATCATTAATTAGTGATACTGCTTTTGACGAACTGGTAGAAGAATTAAGAGATTTAGAAAAAGAAGAGTTTCAGCAATATTTTTCCAGTTCTCCCACTCAAAGGATTGGAGAAAGTTGCATTAAAAATTTTCCTATTGTCCCTCATAGTCAACGGATGTATACACTCGATAACATCTATAATTTTGACGGTTTACAAACCTTCTTACAACGTATAAAAAAAAAAAAAAAAGAACAAGTTGCTTTTTATTGTGAATTAAAATGGGATGGATTTGCTATCTCTGCGATCTATGAAAACCGTATATTACAACAAATTATTACACGTGGAAACGGAGAAGAAGGGAATGACCTTACTGCGAACAGAAAAAAAATTGATACAACATTACCCGCAAAATTATCTACAGTAGCTCCAACAGGAAAAATAGAAATTAGAGGAGAAGTTTACATGTCAAATAAAGTTTTTAAAAAATTGAATATAGAACGTCAAAAAGCTAAAAAACCATTTTTGGCCAACCCAAGGAATGCTGCAGTAGGAAATTTACGTCAATTATCAAATGGTCAAAACAATCAAAAAGGATTACTCTCTTTCATACCATACACACTTTTAACGGATAATAATTCTTTTAAAAATCAATCTGAAATCATGGATATATTTTTGGATTGGGGGTTTTCCATTCCAGTAATAGGAAAGAAATTAAAAACAAAAGAGCAGATCGAATCCTTCATCAATTATTGGCAGAAGAGACGAACAAAGCTTCCATTAGGAACAGACGGGATAGTTATAAAAGTTGACAACTGTAAACATCAAAATGAATTGGGATTTACAACCAAAAGTCCTCGTTGGGCAGTAGCCTATAAATATAAAGCAGAAGAAACAACAACTATCGTAGAGAAAATTATTTTTTACATAGGAAGGACAGGTGTTGTCACACCTGTAGCATGTTTACAGCCAGTTGCAATTGCGGGAACTATTGTAAAAAGAGCTTCACTATATAACATATCTGAAATAAAGAGACTACAACTCCACATAGGAGATTATGTCGTTATTCAAAAGCGAGGAGATATCATCCCCAAAATAATTACAGTTTTATTGGAAAAAAGAGATAAAACAGTCATAAAAATTAATGATATTAGCCATTGTCCATCATGTAGTAGCCTACTAGAACAAGAGGGAGATAAGCTATTTTTTTGTCCCAATACTGACACCTGTCCCTCACAACAAAAAGCAGCAATCGTACATTTTGCTTCCCGTAGTGGGATGAATATTCAAGGGTTAGGAGAAAAAAAAGTAGAAAAACTTTTCAACAAAGGGTTTATAAAAAAACCTTTAGATCTTTATTTTTTAAAGAAAGAACATTTGATTGAAATAGAAGGTTTAAAAAGAAAATCGATAGAAAATATTTTACATTCCATTTCAAAAAGTAAAGAGCGTCCCTTTGCAGATTTTATTGCCGCCTTAAGTATTAGACACATAGGAAGAAGTGCTGCTAAAAAAATTTCTAAACATTATGAAAATTGGAAAAAACTACGAGAAGCCTCTGATCATGATTTTGAAAAGATTCCCAACATTGGAAAAAAGTCTGCCAAAGAGTTGTATAAATATTTGCATACAAAGGATATAAAGCACTCTATGGATCTACTATTTAAAATAAATATTATTGATTACGAAAAAAAAGATTAAAATTCAAAAAAAAGGGTAAACTCTCTTCAGAGGCTGTCATTAAAGTAATTATGGTAAAGATTTTAGTAGTGGAGGATCACATCTTTTGGGGTGGTATTCTACAAGATTTTTTTAAAGAAGAGGGGATTGATTCAGAATGGGTAAGGAACGGAAAAGATGCAGTAGAAAAAGTAAGGAAAGCAGTCAACTCATATGGTGCCATTATTATGGACATCAATATGCCAGTTTTAGACGGAGTAGTAGCAACCCTGCAAATACGTCAACTTGGATATGGTGGAGTAATTATTTCTTTCTCTTCTTTAGAAGAAAACTCCAAAGAAGTGAGCTATGGATTGTTGAATGGAATGAATGCCTTCATAGAGAAGAAAATAAGGAATTTTAAATTAATAAAAAAAGTATTAATAAATTATGGCGTTGTCAAAGATAGTAAAAATTCTCGATTTTAAACGATGAATATATTGTAAGGTTTCAAAAAGAGAGAAAGTATAAATCGTCAGTTTTTTAAAAAAGAAGTTTAAATTACACATACAATGGCTAATATTTTAATAGTAGAGGATATTTATTTTTGGGTAGCTGTTTTGCAAGAGTTTTTTCTTAAACAGAATATAAGTTCAAGTTGGGTTAGAAACGGTGCAGAAGCGGTGAAAAGTATAGAAAAAGGAGAGAAGTATGATGCCATTATTATGGATATAGACCTGCCCATCATGGATGGAGTTGAAGCATCTATGAGGATCCGCAATCTTCAGTATGACAGTCTAATCATATGTTTTTCCTCATTGGGAAAAGGTTCCAAACGTATGGAATATGCTTTATCGCGTGGTATAGATACTTTCATAGAAAAAAATATGGGGAGTCTGGGTTTTTTTCTTAAAGTTTTTAAGGAGTATACCGTTTTATAGACTTCTTTAAATTTAAAAGATATAAAAAGCTTTAAGTTACATTATGTAATTGTAGCGTAACTTTTTTATTAAAAAAATTTATCTATCATACGAAAAAATTTTTGTTTTTTTTTATGGTAGCATTTGATATGATTGAATTTCTGTAATTGGTTTATCCTGTTATTTCTTGTCATCATAGCAGACTTGATATTCATTTCATGCGTTTTACTTAATTTTTCCAAAAAGAAATTAGATACATAAAAAATAGTATAACCATAGATTCAAATAAAAAAAATACCTGAGATATCTTAGAGCTAATTAAATCAATAGTTATCAATCTTTTTGTTAACATATACTCATATTTTGTAAAAAATAGTTATATTCACGCGTTGACTTTGCATTTCTAAATTCAAATAGACGGTTGGTAAAATAAATAAAGTTTTAAAAAATAGTATAACAAAAATGGACATATTAAAAACCTTAAAAATATCTCTATCGACAATTTTACTCTCTAGCGTTTTAGCAAGAGGTAGAAGAGTATCTCGTAGAAAAGGCAGAAAAAGCGAAGTAAGTGGCCTTAAAAAAAAGTCAAAGGAGAACATTGGAAAAATCGAAAATGGAAGAATTAGTAAAAAGAGTTTTGAGTCTAATCTTAGTTTTTTGCTTATGTCTTCTTTTACTTTAGATTTTATTGTTAATCTTTTTATCTGTGTTATTTGTAATGATGAAGATGGTGATTTTATTTTTCCTAATATTATTAGTTTTATTATAAAGTTAGTCTTTTCGATTTTTTATATTTTTTCTATTACTATAAGTTTTTCTCATGCATTTGCATTTTATAATATGATAATTATACTACACGACCTCTTTTCTAGTTTATTTAATCTTCTCTTCTTATTACTTTTTTCTTGGCTTGGACTTGAGATACATAA
>PJEL010000571.1_pt1 | contig 43039 bp, 40 predicted proteins | sample 1853271 | NCBI WGS metagenome assembly PJEL01 (sample SAMN08108733, study PRJNA415343) | Invertebrate metagenome, whole genome shotgun sequencing project. | host: Globobulimina | place: Sweden: Gullmar Fjord | collected 2015-08
ATATCCCCAACTACCCTGCCATACCCGTTGACTTTCCCCATTTTAGATGTTTTGCTATTGTGACCAAGTGTGTCGCCAAATGCATTGAAAAGTGTAGTTGTGACGCAAAAGTGTGACAACTAATGGGCAACATTAGAAAGCGTAAAGGAAAATTTGGAAATTATTTTAACTGATAAGATTCAGAACAATGTTTTCTCGAAGTTGGCATTGCTAAAATCAATATCTATCAAGTTTGATTATCACAGTCAGATATGGTTTATTTAGAATAGTAATAAAAAGTGGTGTTAATCTTTTAGAAGGGAGACGCACAATGGGAGATAAAGGCGGCAAGAAGGATAGGAACAAGAGTCAAAAGCAGAAGAAAAGCAAACAGGATCAAAAGGTTAAGAAAAAGACAGACAAACAACCGAAAAGGACCTTCTAGCTGAAGCGGGAGTCAAATACCTGACCAGGAAAAAATACGCTATTGTTCCCATATTAATTCGGTGGCTAGCTGGTTAGCTCTGATCGCTAAGATTGGCTATCAAAACAGTTTCCCTGTCTCCCCAACTTTATATCACTACAGTGTAACCTCTTTCAGGGAAACTGTGGTCTGTCGCCGGTATTCACTCGTTTTAGATAAATGAATATTTCATGAATCTCAAACCCGATTAAACAAGCCGGTGAATTTTTCGTTTTGCGGATACGTTCTCAGTTGCTGGATGTAATGATTACCCTGCAGGGTGTCCATTATTTTCAACAAAACAGCCTCACTTTGCTCTTTTGGCATGGGACGCAGAGACAAAAAGTATCTCTTCAGGGTTTTCATAGTGACAGGCCCCAGCTTGCCATCAATTATCATGTGGAAAATGGTATCTGCTTTCTATTGAACAGGTTGAATCCTTCCAGGAGAAACTCCACCGCGTCCGGTACATCCAGATTGACGGCAGTATTAAATAATTCGCAGGCTATTTCTTCTGACATCATGGCCACCTTACATTTACAGGTCCTTCGCAGCTGATATTTATACCCTTTAGAATAGTAGACATACCCTAGAGATAATTTTTCCTAACTCATTTAAACACCGCCTTAACTATTTCAGATAAAGCTACCACAAAGTACCTGACCCATCCCCAACGATAGATAGACGTACGCCCCGGTCCTCAATACCTGCAAACTTGGTTTTGACTGCCTGTATCTCTTGGCCTTGATCATCAATTTTATTATCCTGCAGCTCAAATCTTTCCGTGCCTCTGTCCAGATCTGCTGTGTGGTTTTTGATGACAGCAATCAGGCAAATTACAAGCTTGTCAAGCTCACGACGCTCCTTCAGCGATAACTTGAGCTGTTCTTTACTCTCCAGAACAACCCCTAATAGTTTTACAAACTCTGTCCTGGTTTCCTGGGTCAACAACTGCATGATGGTGCAACCTTCTTTGGGACACTGCTTGTCAAGCGGCATCGGCACCGCCCCCATTGCATACTTGACCAGCCAAACAGTCACTAATAGCTCCGGGTTCACGCAAATATATAGATCAACAAGTGGATCAGAAAACGTTATCGGAAACACAGGAGAATCATTGCAGGCCAAAAAGAAAGCACTCAATGGCATCACCCGATGGATCAGAAAACAAAAGGGTGGATTAAATTATTGGGAAATCATAAAAGGAGAGTTAGCTATCAAATCCCCCGAGTTCAGAGAATGGCTCAAAAATAATGAAGAATAAAAAAACTGTCAAATTAGGTAATTATACCTATTGATCAGTAACTCCAATCATGATAAATGAATAAATATTCACCTATCAAAAGTATTGGAGAACACATGGGGCAGCAAGTTGATAGCAGTTCAGCATTTATTCAAATAAATGGGGAAGCCAACAACAGCAATATCTACAACATGTCAACCGCAGAATTGGATCAGGTTAAAGATATCAACAGCGCCCTCATTTACACCCAAAACGATCTCGATAAAAAAAGAAAAAATCTCGACAACCAAACGACAAAAACTGTTTGCCTAGAAGCTGTTTTCTATACTGGCTTAGCTTGCCTTGCCTTCTGCTCAATTGCATTCCTAGTACTTCAAAGTTTCAAAATTGAGATTAACACCTACATATATTTAACATTAGGTCTTGAGGTCAGGTCTCACCTTAGCTCTACTTGCTTTTATTTTTAAGAGATAAGAGTCAAAGTGAGACCTGACCCAATGTCCTGGGGACTTACACCCCATAAGATCATACCCATGCCGGACACACACAATTTAATACAGTGGACCCCCCCCAAAGGCTATGCGGGCTGAAGCAATTTTTTCCTCCGCAATCACCTTTCGTGTTTTCCGGGGCAGGTCTACTGATCAAGACGTTATGTGCGACACGAAGTCGCATTTTTACATGTGATTACAGTTAGTTGTTTTACTGGAAATCACCCGGCGTGTCCCCGCCGGTATCCTAGGATAGCATGGTACCGTTGCGCTGATGACGGGGTGTGAAGCCCATCCGACAATGTACCGAATTGGGAAGAAGCCGTGAGGCAGACTCCCCTCTGGGAATCCCACCTGGTTAAGGGCTAGGATCAGGACAATATGGTGAGAGTAGGCAAAGGTCTTTATGCGCCGTCAGCTTGGACAGACCTACGGGGGTTAATAGGTCGATGACGTGTTTCACAGTGTTTACGCGTGTTGGAGAGGATGCAGGTCACTAACGTCCCTGTACGGGATCCGATTTCCTTCCGGCGTTCAAGGCCCACCTAAGTTGTCTATGAGGATAAAAATGTGGAACGTGGAAACCTCGTCCCTTCGCCCTGTGCAATACAGGGCAGGCATTACCGTAAGGCGTGCTGTTGGAGTGGCGGGATTGAGAGGTTGAAAAAAGCGAATGCCATCGGGAAAGCCGGTGGATAAAGCATGAAACATTGCTTGACCTTAAAACTGTAAGCTTGGCAAACAGCGAATGGGGAAGCCGACTTTCAACTGGTATCTCATTGCGAGAAAACTTGGAGAACCTTCAAAGATGGGAAAGCGAAAGACAGCTCAGGCTGGCGCACCTGTCGACGAGGCTAAAATGTGGACTTTCATTGACTGGAAGGAAGCAAGGCGGCACGTTCGAAGGCTACAGGTCCGTATCGCAAAGGCTGTATTGGAAGAAAGATGGAACAAGGTAAAATCATTACAAAATCTTTTAGCCAACTCGTTCTACGCCAAGCTCTTGGCTGTGAAACGAGTAACCTCAAATAAGGGGAAAAACACCCCTGGCGTTGACGGTATCCTGTGGAAAGGTGCCAGAGCCAAATGGCGGGCTCTTATGAGCCTACGCCGACGTGCGTACAGGCCGAAACCACTTAGAAGAATCTATATCCCGAAGAAGAATGGCAAGAAACGACCATTATCAATACCAACAATGCTAGATAGAGCAATGCAGGCACTGTACAAATTAGCATTAGCACCAGTTGCGGAAACCACTACCGACGGAAATTCGTATGGCTTTCGGGAAAGCCGCTCCTGTGCCGACGCTATACAGGCCGGATTCAACGCTCTTAACAAGCCTAATTCGGCTAAATGGGTATTGGAGGCCGACATCAGCGGATGTTTCGATAACATTCCAATGGATAAAACCATTCTTTGCAAATGGCTCACGGCAGGATACGTCGAAAACGGCATCACGTATCCTTCTAGAAAAGGAACTCCGCAGGGTGGGATAATTAGTCCAACCCTCGCGAATATGACACTCGACGGACTGGAGGAGGTCGTCCGACGTGCAGTCCCCCGTCGTAGCCGTGTCAATTTCATTCGTTATGCTGATGATTTCATCATCACAGGAAAATCAAAACGCCTGCTCGAAGAAAAAGTCAAACCAGCGGTGATTAAGTTCCTGGCTGAGCGCGGCCTGACCCTCTCTGAGGAAAAGACCAAACTCACCCACATAAAAAACGGATTTACGTTTCTCGGGCAAACCTTCAGAAAGCGTGGCAAAAAACTGCACATCAAGCCATCAAAAGAGGGAGTTCTCGCCCTCATCCAGAAGGTAGGAACGATAATCACAAAACACGTCAACGCCCCCATGCCAGCCCTAATCAAGAAGGTGAATCAAATACTTCGAGGTTGGGCAAATTACCACCGCCATGTGGTGGCAGGGGAAGCCTTTAACCGCATAGATACATATGTCTTTGAACAACTGTGGCGCATACTTAAACGGCGGCACCAGAATAAGTCGAAGGGCTGGATGTTCAAGAAATACTGGACAGCATCAGGCCGGGAACATATTTTTGCCGTAAAAGCCAAGACCAAGGAAAAGATAGTTAAAATTTACCAGGTCGTGAAACTCAGTTCCATAGGAATTAGAAGACATGTGAAAGTAATTGCGGCTGCTAATCCTTACATGCTAGAATTCGGAAAATACTTCTGGGAACGCAGGAATAATAAGGAAAGCAAACTATTGCCAGCCATGTCAGCTCGTGAATTTAGAGCAATGGCGGCATAGAGGTAAACAGTCGGGCCGCTCACTAAGGGCTGCCTTTGAGATGCTTGAGCCGCGTGACGGGAAACTTTCATGCTCGGTTCTTAAAGGGGAATGGGGTTGTAAAGCCCCTGACCTACTTGATCTTCATATGTTAAATACCAAATAATAATCGTCACTATTCATTTCATAAATACTAAACTCGTAATTTTCTTTATAGCTTTTTGGTTGTAAATTTTGTTATATTAAAAATCTTTTTTTATAAATTTCGTTAACTATTCAAAAATATACACAATTGATACTATGAGTAAAAATATCCCATTAAATGAACGAATAATTTTCGCACTCGATGTGTCGTCACATGATGAAGCCATAGAGTTAGTTGAAAAATTGGATGGTGATATTAAATTTTTCAAAGTTGGCCTTCAACTCTTTCTTGCTGGCTGGTTTCCAACCATTGAAGCAATTATTGCCCGTGGCAACAAAGTAATGGTTGACTTGAAATTTTTCGACATCCCAGAGACGGTTAAACTTGCTGTCGATCAACTAAAAAACAGAGGTGTCACTTTTGCCACAGTTCATGGTAACGACCCAATCCTCAAAGCTGCAACCCAAGACAAGAGCGATCTGAAAATTCTTGCTATTACAGTACTTACAAGCTTTGGCGAGAACGACATGAAGGAGATGGGCATGACTGGAAGTATCAGGGATCTCGTTCTCCTTCGCTCAAAAAAAGCTCTAGAAATTGGTTGTGACGGTGTCGTGTCTTCTGCACTAGAAGCCAATGAAATCCGCAAAGAATCAGGCAGTAACTTCTTGATTGTCACCCCTGGCATTAGGCCTGGTGTAAATATTGAAGATGATGATGACGACCAAAAGCGTATAGCTACAGCAAAAGAAGCAATCATAAATGGTGCTGACTATGTTGTGATAGGGAGACCAATCCGTAATAGTGATGACCCAATAGCACTAATTAGAAAATTACAAAAAGAAATAAAAGAAGGTCTCGCTGAAAAGTAACATCTCACTTTTGTACATTTACACCAATGCCATTCACCATCACTATCACTCCTCCTCTTTTTATCCCATACAATCTTTTTATTTGTAGTGTATAAAAAAGGATATCTTCTAGACTTCAAATCCAGGAATCGCAGGTTCGAATCCTGCCGGTCGTACCATCATTACCTCTCATTTTTTCAGTAAATTCAACTGGATCTGCATACCGTTGGTGTTGTGGCTGAGTGTGTCGCAAACTGCCTTGAAAAGCGTGATTGTGACGCTTTGTTGTGACAAATATTGTGACAAGATATGGCCAGTATCAAAAAGCTTAAAGGAAAATATGGGGTTTCGTATTTACATTACCCATTCGGTCCATTGGGATGGCTTTTCTATCTTCTTTTCTTTTTTTAATTCCTCAAAATCTGTATCGTTGAGAATTCTCCAATCTCCCGAAATGAGCTCCTTAAGTAAAATTTCATCAACTCGGATACGCTGCAGATCAATAATTTGCAAATCATAGGTATCAAACATCTTTCTGATCTTTCGGTTTCGACCTTTATTGAGTATCAACCGAAGAACATCATCCCCAATTTGTTCTACTTGACAGGGAACATTTTTTTTTCCTTCCCGTATGACTCCCTGCTCAAGGTTGTCAATTATTGCGTCAGTGATTTTTCCTTTTACACTAACGATATATTCTTCCTCATGCTCAGAGCTTGGGTGTGTTAATTTGTTTCCCAGATCTCCATCATTGGTGAGCAGTAACAGACCGTGAGCATCTTTATCGAGAAAACCAATCGGAAAGACACGATCAGGCCCAAAATCAAAATCCAGCAATGTTTTAATTTCATGGCCAGGAGAAAGAGTGCATTCAACCCCCTTTGGTTTATGAAAAACCAGTACCTTCTTTTTGGGAACTTTTTTGATCTGCAATTCCTGACCGTCTATGATAATTTTATCATCACCTGAAATCTTGTCACCCAATACAGCCTTTTTGTCATTTATTAAGATTTTCCCATCACGAATAAAATCTTCAGCCTGACGTCTTGAACAAAATCCCACATCTGATAAATACTTTTGTATTCTCATTTCCATCCTTCTTACGGTAAAAAAAATCTTCTCAGTATTAGAAGACTCCGGGGTTACATACTTAGAGGACTATATTATTAAATAGGATCCTCTTCCCACAAATATTTGAAAAATACAGCGTTCCTTCAGGATCGCTTCAATAAAGATTATGGCGTCGTAAAAAGTTCGACCTACTTTGTCGTGGCATTTTTTCAGGCACTTCTAGTATATCGAATTTTTTGCTTAATCATCTCTTAGCTTGTGACAGACTTTTTGCGATCCCGTCAATATTAATGAGTATATCATTATTTTCTGGTTTTATTGTTACGTTTGTTTGATGACATAATAACCTTTCTATATGATTTTCCTTTTTTTCGCTTCGAAGTATATACTACCTCTGTATCTCCTGATTCCATCTTGAGTTTTATATAATTATGATAATGTTCCTGCTGTAACTCTCCCTCTGCAATTGCCTGTAATATAGCACATCCTGGTTCGTTTTTGTGACGGCAATTTGCAAAGCGACAAGCCAGTGACAATTGTTGAATGTCATCAAAATTGTCATCGACTTCTTCACCGGCACCTAAAATGCCAACTTCTCGCATTCCTGGCGTGTCGATTAACATCGCACCTTGCTCAAGAACAATCAGCTGGCGGCGAACAGTGGTATGACGTCCCTCTCCAGTATGTCCTACCATTCCTGTTCGTAGGGTAGCGAAACCAAGAAGTTGGTTAATAAGGGTCGATTTACCAACACCTGAAGAACCTACCAGACAGTAAGTCTTGCCAGAAAGCATAATCTCTTTGATCTGATCAAGACCGTTTCCTGTTTCATTGCTAAGAGCAATAATTTCGTTCTCAATCCCAGCTTTACGAATTTCCAAGATTAATTGTTTTAATTCAACGGTACTCACCAAATCTGTTTTTGATAATATCAGCAACGGTTCTACCTGACCTTCATTTGCCATTACCAAATACCGTTCAAGCCTGCTCACATTAAAATCGTAGTGACATGATTGGACGATGAATGCCACATCAATATTTGCAGCAATCATCTGTAACTTACTGCTTTTACCAGCAGATTTCCTGCGCAAAAATGAATTTCTTGGCAAAACTTTATGGATACTGGCAAATTTTTTAGAGTCTTGATAATCCACGCATACCCAATCCCCAACACACGGCATATCGGTGGCTGAGGTAGTAGTATACATGAATTTACCTGTGGCTTTGGCAGGTATTTCCCCTTGTTCATTCTTAATTATATATTGACCACGATCAACTACCGTAACCCGAGCAAGATGCTGGTGTGGTTCACAAATTTTCTGAGCATTGTCAATAAGTCTGTGGTCTATTCCAAGTTCGCTTAATTTCATCAAAACAAGATCCATTTTTCAATTTGCATTTTCATCCACCTCAAAGAAAGTGTTGTATTTACACCACTCCTTCTTCCTTCTCCACTTAATAAATTAAGTCTATCCGAATCTCCCAATAGCTTAATGGTCAATTTGGCTATTACAAGGAGCTGAGATTTTCTTGGAGCAAGAATGGGCCAAAGTGTAACTCGTCGGAGCGCAAATTAAATTTCAGCGGTTCATATGCTAAAAGCTTGACATAGAGACATGCTCATAGATTCAAGTCAAGTAGGTCCCACGTCATACTTGAAAATTAGAGGAACCTATGAGCATACATAACTTTATCCAAAAATTACTCAAATTCAAAGGGTATCGTGTAGTGGTGTTATTTTTCATAACTGGTGTAAAAAGCTATGGCTGAAAGTCAAACCATCTGAAAATGGAGCTCGGTGCCCACATTGCCACCGACATGGAAAGATTAGCTAAACTTTGGATAACCCACGAACATGGAAAGACATTCCGATTCTTGGCAGGAATGTATATCTTGTATACACGTCACGGGAAATCAAATGCAGGAAACATAACCGGATCCAGGAATATATTCCATAGGCTGAACCTCATGCCAAAGTCACATACCGCTTTGAATATGCACTGCTGATACATTGTTCGATCATAACGCAAAAAGCCGCTGCTCAACTTTTAAAGATTTCCACCTCTACCCTGTCGGATATCCTTCACCTGACAATTACAAGAGTGCGGAATAGGCACCGAGTCAGAGGGCTTTGACACATTGGAATCGATGAAATATCCTACTGTAAGTGCCGAAAACATGCGACTATTGTCTATGATCTCAAGCGATAGCGGGAAAACACTGTTTGGGGAATTCGGATATAGCCTAAAATGAGTATGTTGTGATTGATACGATATTTTTCAGACCACTTTGAGAGCAGAATTTCAAGTACACTCAAAGAGAGGACGCACTCAAAAGAGCGCTCAACTTAGTAGAAATCCGATACAAATCAGGGTCAACTGTCCTTACAAGAATCACGGAGAAGCTGAAAATATGGAATCATTGCCTGATAACAGGAACGTCTATCTCTGAATGTTCTAGTTTAAAATATGCAATTGCTTCCATGAGCTGTTGCGTCTGAATGTCTAATTCCTCACTGGTAGCCAGAAGCCTTTCTGCAGAAACACTGTTTTGCTGGATAACATTATCAAGTTGACCAATGGCAGTAACATTTTCCCGGATACCATTGGCCTGCTCAGTGCTTGAAACGTCAATTTCTTTTATCTTTACGGATGTTTGTTGTATCTGTGGAATAATCTGAGTAATTAATTTCCCTGCTCGTGATGCCACATCAAGACTGGAACGTGCGACTCCGTTAATTTCCTGGGCTACAGTCTGGCTTCGTTCTGCAAGTTTTCTGACTTCAGCAGCAACTACTGCAAAACCTTTACCCTGGTCTCCAGCACGTGCGGCTTCAATAGCTGCGTTTAATGCAAGAAGATTGGTTTGGCGGGATATCTCTTCAACGAGATCAATTTTTTGTGCAATAATACGCATTGCCTGTTCAGTCTCCATGACTGCTTTTCCACCACTTTCTGCATGCTTGGCAGTCTCCTTTGCAATAAGGGTCGTTTTTCGTGCATTTTCTGAGCTTTGTTCCACTATACTGCTCATTTCTTCCATTGAAGATGAAATTTGTTCAACTGTAGCGACTTGTACACTTACCCCCTGGCTTACTGTTTTGGATGTTGTTTGAAGTTCCATGCCCCCTTTAGTGACCATGTCAGCCACCAGTTTGACATTTTTTAGAGCTGAAGACATTTTTTCAACCATTGCTTTCATTACTTTTTGTAGCTCACCTATTTCATCGTAACGTGTTATATCAACAATAGTAGTCAGATCACCAGCGGCAATAGTTCTGACTTTCTTCAGGGTTTCCTGCAGTGGGGTGGTGATCGTACGGGTGAAACAAAGTAAAACAAAGCAGACTATAAATGTCACAAAGGTCATGAGAATAATGATTTGATAAAGTAAACTTTTCTGACCTTTTTGTGTAAGAGTATCAGCCTGGGTTTTAGTTTTAACAAGGGATTGCTTCGCACTTTTACTCACTAGAGCAGTGAGTGCCTGATTATCTAAATTGATCTCACTGAAAATATCTTTAACTGTATTCATTGCCTGCATGTCTGCGAGACTGACTTGAAGTTCAATGGAAAGGGAAATGAATGCAGTCTTAATTTCTGTTGTAAAAGATTGAGCATTTTTATCTAGTTTCTGTCCAAATTCATAAATATCAGGAGTGGCGTTTATTTCACCTGTTGAAATTTTAATATAGGAAACTGCTTTAGTATTCTCAATCAACGCTTTAGAAATTTGTGCAGGTGTATCAAAATCAAAATTTTCATACATCGGTAGAAACTGATTTGCAAGAGAGGTGTTCAAGGTGTTGTAGGATGATGAGTAGAGATCAAAAATTACTTTTTGAGTAACTTGGTCTGCTCTTTCAAGTTTTTTGGCGATTTTACCCACATTATCATTGAGCACTGTAACAGAGTAATTTTTGTCTTTTTCAAATGCCGAAAGAATTGAAGACACTAAGGTGTTATTGTTTTTCATCACCCCAAAATTGATAAAAAATGTCACTATAATAAATGACACGATCTGGATTGATGACATACCAAGAAGTAATTTTTTAAGGATACTCGTTTGTTTTTCCATTTCTATGAGCCTTTCAAATATTTTTTGTTTTTAAGCTTATTAAATCAAAAGAAAAATATACTTTTTAGGGGTCCTTAGAAGTGATTGAAATTGATAAAAGAATAAATAGAGATTGTGCCTCTAGAACAAAGTTCACTAAATGCGATGGAGATGAACCCATAAAATAATCAAATCACAGATTCACCTTGAAACATATAGGTAACATTACCTATTTTTGTACTAAAGAATAAAGGAAGAAGTGAGGGAAACTATTTAAGCGCAATACTTTTAGCTGTTGAAATATAATAATGAAAATGATGAATAGCTCACTTTACTTGGCTTGAGACTTAGCTGGTGCATATTCTCGAAAAGATAAACATTCAACATAGATTTGTTTATCAAGATTACGAGAAAAATAGAGTTATCAGGATGATAAGGCTTTAGGGTTAGACCTATTACGAATAAACTCTTAAAATTGCAGGGCAAACTAAGTTTTCAGTTCAATATTATTTTTGTTCAAATTAAACAGTGACTACATTCGTCTACATCTATTTTTAAATTGAGTTCGTCTCGATCCGCGAGTGGTTAATACTTTTTTACAAAATGTTTTTTCTTTAAAAAAAAATTCACTCAATTAAACCAGCCGCTAAATTTTTCGTTTTGCGGATAGATTTTCATTTCCTTATAGGAAATTACATATATTAACTCCTGATCAAATTAAAAATTTGTTTATTGTTTCCCTATACCCGACTGCACTTATTATACGAATTCAGGTCGGCACAAAATAAAGCCTTTTTGACATAATCCAAGTATTAATGGTATAGTTTTAACTGTTGGCAACAGTCAATTAATAATGTCATTTCTATCAACGAGATAATTTTTTTAGCTTTACAGCGATTTGATTATTGTTTTTCAACTTTACTTATAATAACAGATGGCTGTCGAGCATTCTAAAGAGATAATATCATAGTTTTATCCAATATTAGAGCTATTAACTCTCCGTCTTCTAACTTGATTACCTGTCAACAAGATGCTATCACTATAAAAGAAAGATCTTTTAGGTCTCCCTCAACTAAACACTCTAATATACTGATATACTAATTCAGTTTAATACTTTTCAGAGGTTCCAGGAATGTCTCATATCAATCCTGATCATATTGTCGAAGAGATCAAGGAAAATGTCAAAACAGCCGATGCAATGAAAGCTGACCTTGTTCTTGAACACCTTAAAGATGTAAATGAAAAATACCGTAATAGAATTCTTTTTGAACTCTCCAGAGCAGACGCCTCTTTCTCCATTCCTCTTTTATGTAATCTGCTTTATAAACAGCCTGCACTCAATACAACTGCTCCTATAGTTCGTGAGAGTCTTATTTCACAGCTGATAGCCAACCAAATTTCCTTAATTGAAAATCTTACCAACCCTGCAATTCTTGATAAAACTATCATGATCCAAACCGCAGGTGAACTAAAACTTGAGGAAGCTGCTCCAGCTCTCAATGATCTCTTAGGAAACACTTATGATGCCTCTCAGGCTAAAGAAATCATAGAGTGCCTTGGCCTCATTGGTGATCCTCAGTCATTAAACACTCTTACAGATTATCTCTACTCTGCAGATCGGCAACTAATAATTACAGCTATCCATGCACTTGGACAACTTGCTACCCCCTCTGCCATGCACAGACTTGCTGAACGGATGGGAACTGACAATGAATTAGACTTACTTATTCTACAAATTTTTTCTGAGGTACAAGACAATATCTCCCTTGAAAAAATTAACGACACACTTCGTTCCCATTTTGCTCACATGCGTACATATGCAAAAAAGGAAATGATAAAAATTGGTGCCAAATCAGTCCCTGTCTTGACCAGTAATCTCATAGATTCAGATGATGATTTTCTGATCCATACTTTAAATGTCCTTGGAGATATAGGTGATGAAAGTGCTATCGTCGCCATTCGCAAATTGCTGAGCAATGAACCCAAAAATGCAAATGTCAGATTTGCAGCTTATGAGGCATTGGCATTACTACCCCTTCGAAAAGGTGCCTATACACTTACAGCAGGTCTCACCGATATTGAAGACCATGTCTGTATTGCTGCAGCACGAGCCATTGATGGCAACTTTAATGAAATTCTTGCAGCAGGTTTGAAAAATCTTATCCATGCTGAAAATGATGAATCAAAGCATATTACAAAAATTATTATTAATGCACAGGTTGACAACATATTTCTAAGTCTGGCTGGAGATGAATCTTTTCAGAAACAGAGCATGGACTTTTTACCTTATATCCACAAAGACGTCCTGTTTCACTACCTCCGTATCCTACGGGACAATGGCCATGACAACTTTGCCAAACAAGCAGAAGGTAAAGGAATTAAAATAGCCCCCTCTGGAAAGACAAAACTCAAGGTATGCGCTGTGGATGATTCCAGAATGATCCTCAATATTTACAAAGCAACCTTGCATGAGCTTGGCTTTGAACCTGTTCTATTTGAATTTCCAGCAGGAGCTATAGCCTGGTTAAAAAGTGAAAAACCAGCAATTGTCCTGACAGATCTTAATATGCCAGAAATTACCGGAGTACAACTCACAGAAAAAATAAGGGAGCATTATTCAAAAAAAGAACTTCCTATCATCATGGTCACAACCCAGAGCGATGTCCAGGACCATGACGCAGCTTATCAGGCAGGTATCAATTCCATCATGCCCAAGCCATTTAATGCCACCTCCTTAAAAAAGGCCATGAGTAAATTTATTTCAGTGGGTGACTAATAAACTTGACCACAATTTCCTGCAACACAAATTAAAAAAGGGGAACATCATTTAGCTGATGTTCCCCTTTTTTATTATAACCTGCAAATTTTAGATAATTACATAATCAATTGTACTGCATCACCAGCAAAAGCGATAATTTTTGAAGGCAATGCACCCATGATGATAATCATCAGTACCAAAACAACTCCAACAGCCTGAGTAAAATAATCAACATTTACAGCAGGACGGTCATCTGGATCAGTAGTATAGGCAGCTCGAACCATGGAGAGGTAATAATATATGGCAATTGCAGTATTAAAGGCAGCCAGTATTACTAATGCAGTATGTCCTTTTGACAATGCTCCAGTTAACAGCATAAATTTACCCATAAATCCGACAAAAGGTGGAATACCTGCAAGGCCAAACAAACCAACAGCAAGTATAAATGCCAAAACCGGTTGTCGTTTATGCAATCCGTTTAAATCAGAGACGGCCAGATTCTCACCCTTCTGGGACACATTACAAAGTACCAGAAAACAAGCAAGGTTCATAACCACATAGCCAGATATGTAATATATAGCGGTAGCATAACCATTTGCATCCATGGTAAGCAGGCCAAGAAGAATAAACCCAGCATGGGAAATACCTGAGAAACCAAGCATTCTTTTTATGTCTTTTTGCACCAATGCACAGAGATTACCATAAAACATGGAACACAAAGCCATAACAATAAAAAGAGACACTACAAAAGTAGAGTCAGGTGGAATTAAAGTCACCAATCTAACCAGCAATGCAACAGCTGCTAACTTAGGCACTGTGGCAATAAAACCAGTTGTCTCATTAGAAGCTCCCTCATAAATATCAGGCACCCAAAAGTGCATGGGGAAAACTGCCAGTTTATAAAAGAAACCTACCAATACCATAATTACTGCAAAAAGAGCAGCACTCTGGGCTGGCGCAGCCTGCAATGCAGGAGCAATTTCTTTGAGATATGTCGTACCTGTTAAACCAAATATATAACTCATTCCAAAGAGCATGAAGCCAGTAGCAACTACTCCAAATAGAATATATTTAATACCAGCTTCCATTTGAATCCGTTGGCCGGTTACATCGTTTCTCAGCGGCACTAACAAATAAAGAGCAAAAGAAGATAATTCCAGAGATACAAAGAGGGAAATTAATTCCACAGAGCTGACCATCATCATCAAGCCCAGCCCGCTTAGCAGCAGAAACATATAATATTCTGGCCTGACCGTCTTGTCGATATCCTTAAGATTCTGACCAAAAATCAACACAACTCCAATTCCAAAGCCTATCATCACTTTAAAAAGCTGTGAGTAAAGGTCTACGGAGTAACTGCCGAAAAACAAGGTCTTCTCCTGATTAAAAGCTATCAGGGTAGCAATAAAGGTGACAACTCCAAAAAAGATTGCAGTGTTTTTGACCTTTTCGCTGTCCAACTGCTTATAAAGGCTCAGTACAAAAAATGCAAAGCCTCCTACAATCAGTGTCAATTCGGGGAGAATAGCCATGTGGTATTCCTTTCCTTAAAGTTCTATCAAATTTCCTGTTATTATTACTGCAACACAAGGCTCGCGATATTTTGAGCCTGCTGCCAACTATCAAACTTTGTCAGTAATTCGACAACTGAAAACTCCATCAAATCAATAAATGGTTGAGGTTTCAGACCAATCCAGAACACAAAAATTAAAAATGGTGTCAGAATAGCAATTTCACGTGCACCAATGTCAGTTAAGTATGATTGATCCGGATTACTTGTACCGCCCCAGACAATCTTCTGCAACATACGCAACATGTATGCAGCAGCGAGAACAGCGCCAGGAATTGCAGCAAGGGCAAGAGGGATATCCTTCTCAAAGGTACCTGCCAATATCAGAAATTCGCCAATAAACGAATTTGTGCCTGGAAAGCCAAAAGATGATAAGGCAAAAAAAGCTAAAAAGGTAACGAACCAAGGCATATATTTACCAACACCAAGAGCACTGTTTAATTCTCTACTATGGGTTCTTTCATAGATCATACCCACACATAGAAATAGCGCACCAGTGGTTATACCGTGGTTGATCATCTGCAGGATCGCACCTTCCAGCCCCTGTTTATTGAGGACAAATATTCCAAGAGTAACAAATCCCATGTGGCCGACACTGGAATAAGCGATCAGCTTTTTCATGTCCTTTTGGGCAAGAGCTGTGAAACCACCATACATTATGCCAGCTATTGAAAGCCAAAGAATATATGGTGCCAGCTCAACCGCTGCATAGGGTGTAATAGGAAGACAAAATCGTAAAAATCCATATGTACCCATTTTCAACAGAACACTGGCCAGTATAACAGATCCAGCCGTAGGAGCTTCAACATGGGCGGCAGGAAGCCATGTATGAAATGGAAACATAGGTACTTTGATGGCAAAAGCCAGAGCAAATGCCAGAAATACATAAATCTGAAAATTCTGCCCGTAACTCTGCCACATCATATCAGGTATATAGAAAGTTCCTACCTGGAGATACAAGGCAATAATCGCTACTAGAAGAAGAATTGATCCAGCAAGGGTATAAAGAAAAAATTTAATGGAAGCATAAACCTTGCGCGGCCCGCCCCAGATGGCAATCAGCATATACATAGGAATCAACATGAATTCCCAGAGGACATAAAAAAGTATAAAATCAAGTGCCATGAAAACACCGAGCATAGATGTTTCCATTATAAGCAGGCAAATCATAAAAGCGCCGACTCTGGTCTTAATATACTTCCAGGATGCCAACACACAAAACGGCATGATAAAGGTGGTCAACATCACCAGTAAAATTGAAATGCCATCAACACCGAGGACATATTCTATATTTAACTGAGGTATCCAGGCATGTTTTTCTGCAAACTGATATTTATCTGTCTGAGTATCAAAACCACATACAAGCGAAATAGATGCTATTGCGGTAAAGGATGTTACTATAAGTGCCCAGAATTTTGCAAATGTTTCACCTGTGACAAAAAGCAAGACAATCGCTCCGACAATCGGAGTAAATATCAGCAAACTGAGCAGGGGAAACCCCTCGTTCACGTTTAATAGGTATTCCATTCCCTACTATCCTTTCAGTTAAGAGAGTTGAAAGAGTACATATGCTATCAGTACAAATGCAGCAAATGAAACAGCATAATATATCGTGTATTGAATCTGACCGCTTTGCATTGTTCTCATACGGCCACCTAAACCTCTGACACCGCGGGCAAGTCCGTCAACGACTCCGTCAATTGCATTCCAGTCAAACCAGCTCCAGAACTTACTGACAATCATGAGTGGTCGCATACCAACAGCGTTATAGGCTTCACCCCAGACTGTATCGAACCATTGAATAGGGTTCTTGGCTATCCATAAAAATACAGAACCGCCCTTACGATATAACCAGTCTAAATCAAGACAGATTCTATCTTCTGGCACCAGATATTTCTTAAGCATGAAAAAAGCTAATGCTGCAAATCCCATGATCTGGAGAGTCTCGGCAAAATGATACATGGTAAATGGGTCATAATGGACTTCATATGGTAACAAACTGTAAAGAAATCCTGGAAATGATCCAACCAATACACAAAATAGAGCACCCAGAGCCATGGCAAGCTGCATATTCCATGGTGGATCGACAGCCTTTTCCAAAGTCTCCTTACTGCAATTATCTTTTCCGAAAAAAAGAAAATATGGTAATTTCAGTCCGTTATACATAAAGGTTCCGGTAGCACCCAGCATCAATAACCATACGGCCCAGTTCAAATGCTGTTCAAACCCAGCAGAGATAATCATTGACTTACTGACATAGGCTGCAAAGAATGGCGCAGCCGAGATAGAGAGACAACCTATAATAGTATAAATAAAGGTGGCAGGCATTTTGTTATACAAACCGCCGAGTTCTGTAAATTTTGTTTTTCCAGTCATATAAAGCACTGAGCCCGTTCCCATAAACAACAAACTCTTATAGAGAATATGAGCCACAGCATGGGCTGCTGTACCATTAATTGCAAGGTCAGTTCCAATCCCAACACCTGCAACCATATAACCAACTTGACTGACAATGGACCAGGCAAGCAGTTTGCGAATGTCATTTTCCATGACCGCATATACAACTCCGTAAAGAGCCATAATGACACCAAGCACGATCAGGATATCAAATCCAGCGCATGATCTGGCTAAAGTGTACACTGCTGTTTTGGTAGTGATGGCACACAAAAACACAGACCCATTAAAAGATGCCTCGCTGTAAGCATCAGGCAGCCAGGAATGAAGTGGGACAATAGCTGCATTTAGTCCAAAGCCGATCATGATCAGCCAGGTATAGAGTTCTGGATGCTTGACATCCAATAGTGAAAACTCAATATCACCTACTGCCTGATACCTGAGCATAATGCCAAACAGGAGGATGACACCACCAAGAGTATGAATTAAGAGATATCGGTAACCTATTGCCAGAGACTTCTTACCTCTCCTAAACCAAATCAGGAATGTTGAGGCAAAAGCCATCATTTCCCAAAAAAAGAACAGACTCAGATAATCTCCAGAATATATGGTTCCCAGAGAACCGGCTACATAGAACCAGGCGGCCATATGTTCGCCAGCTCTGTCTACATGAAGACCGTATATGGTTCCGATAATGGCCATTAATGCCATTATCGCGGCAAAAACAGTGGATAATTTATCCACCCGGCCAAAAACCAATTGCCAGTCCATAAACTGATACATTCCAAAATTACCCTGCAATTTGGAAGCGACCGCAACTGCCAACAAGGTTAGAACTGGGACAATAAACAAAAACGGTTTGCGAAGCGGGCCGCGTATAAAAGGGATAATCAATGCACCAATAATCATAATCAGTGCAGGATGGATAAAACTACTTGTCATAGTAATCCTCGCTCGTCATTATTCCTGAATGGCCGAACCAGCGGACAAAACCGATTACAATTGCAGCTGCCGCAAAACCAAAAGCAGACCAGAAAAAAGGTATGTTAATTTCAACCCACGAATGAGCATGGCTTCTATCAACATAAAAAGAAAGAAACACAATTACGGCCAATAGTCCGTAGCATACAGAAACGACGATTTTCTGTCGTTCGCTCAGATAATCGATCAGCTTGGTCATCCCGTCACCACCTTAATAAATTCCATCATAAAATCAGGATAAATGCCTATGATCACAGAAACTGTCACAGCTATAAGAATTGGGATCAGCATGGAAAGCGGAGCTTCCTGAATTCCATTTTCCTCTTCAACCGGGCGTTTACCAAAAAACGCCTTATAAGTAACCGGAGCAAAATAACCGACATTCAGGATGGTCGAAGCAATCAAAATCAGTAGAATACCTATTTGGTGTGCCTCCATGGAACCTACCAGCAAATACCACTTGCTGACAAATCCAGCGACTGGAGGAACACCAATCATGGAAAGCGAAGCAACAGCAAAGGCACCAAAAGTAAACGGCATGCTTCTGCCAAGTCCACTCATTTGAGAAATATATTTTTTATGAGTTACTATGTAAATTGCACCAGCACAGAAAAAGAGTGTTATCTTGGAAAAAGCGTGATTTACGATGTGAATCAATCCGCCGTCAATACCATGAGGTGTCAACAAGGCAACACCCAAAATAATGTAAGAAAGCTGACTAACGGTTGAATAGGCAAGCCGAGCCTTTAGATTATCTTTAGTCATGGCTATCACCGAGGCCGTCAGGATGGTAAATCCTACAAAATAGGCTGTGGGTATACCCAAGTTCAAAGCGCTCATGGTATCTACTCCGAACACATACAACATTGTTCGGGTTGTACAAAATACACCCACCTTTACTACTGCAACCGCATGCAAAAGGGCAGAAACAGGTGTAGGCGCAACCATTGCTCCGGGAAGCCAATGATGAAAAGGCATGATTCCGTTTTTAGCAAAGCCAAACAGACAAAAGACATAAAGCATGATTACAACCCATGCCTTTGCGTCTGACGGAATGATTCCATCAGAAATGTTTGTGGGGAAATCAAGATTACCAGTGAGAACGTAAATCAGAATCAACGCCGGCAATAAAAACATCTTGGCCGTGGAGGTCAGGTAAACAATATATTTACGGGCACCTTCATAACCTTCTTTATCCTGATGATGGGCAACTAAAGGATATGTACAAATGGAGACTATTTCATAAAATAGATACAAGGTAAAAAGGTTATCTGACAAAGCCACACCAATTGCTCCAAAAATTGCCAGAGCAAAGCAGGCATTAAATCGTGTCTGGGCGTGTTCCTTAGAGCTACGCATGTAGCCCATGGAATAAAATACCGCAATAATCCAGAGAGATGAAGCCACCATGGCAAAAATCATGGAGAAACCATCTGCCCGCAAAGTTATGGATAGTCCTGGCAAAATAGAAAAAATCTGATATTGCAGGATATGTCCGGCTTTAACAGCAGGTATAAACGACAGCACAATAATAAACAGTAGAACAGCTGAACAAAAAGAGACAAACTCCCGGATATTGGGATTTTTCTTCAGCGTCATGACAACAAGACTGCCAATTAACGGTATCAATACCGCAGTCAACAGATATTTGTTTTCGACGAATGGGGCGACAACGTCCATAATTATCCTCTCAGGTTACCCTTGCAGATCAACCAGGTCTTCAGTGTCAATACTTTTATAATTTCTATAGACGGCAATGACTATACTAATAGCAATAGCGGCCTCTGCTGCAGCAATGGCCATGATAAAAAGTGTGAATATCTGACCCATTGCCGGATCAGGTGCCAGAAAACGATTAAACGCCATAAAATTCATTGACGATCCAGCCAAAATAAGCTCTGAGGCAATCAACATACCAATGATAGTCTTTCTGGTGACCATGCCATATATACCAAAAGCAAACAGCATGGCACCTATCACCAAATATGTTTCCAGGCAGTTGTATAAATTTAGCACAGCCATGTTTAGTACCTTCCTTTTCGTGCGATTACAATTGCGCCGATAATAGCTATCAGAAGAACAATAGATATGACTTCAAAAACCATCGAATGAGTAGTCAACAAGATCTTACCAATACTTTCCATACTACCAGTTGCATCTTCAGCCCTGGTGAAAGCCTGCCACTGAGTTTTCACTCCCAACATGGAAAGACCAGCAAAAACCAAAGCTCCGATACCAAATCCCAAAGGTCCCACTAACATTGAACCTTTATTACCGGTAATAGTTTCTTTGTGCTCTGGTTCTGCAAACATGATGGCAAAGGCAATAAGTATACTGACAGCACCCACATAGATGAGCATTTGCATCATTGCCACAAAGGGACTCAACAAAAAATAATAAACAGCAGCCACACCGGTAAAGCATACAGCGAGACCGGAAACACATCGAACAAGACGTTTGGCAGTAGTGGCAAGCATTGCTCCGGTAAAAATCAGAGCGATTAAGGAGAGAAATATCAGACCAACAACGCCTTCAGCCGAAAAGAGTGACGGATTGGCACCTGTCTGACAAATTGAAAATTGCATCAGCTCTGTTCCTCCAGTCGTTTAAGGAGATCAAAGATATAATCTTCCTTTCTGGTACTGGCCAGATTGTAATCTTTGGAAAATCTAATGGCGTTGAACTTACAGCTTTCAACGCATGATCCGCACAAGCTACAGGTTGTAAAATCCAGGATATAATTATTAACCGATTTTTTCTTTGCCCCTTCTTCTTTCTTCCCTGTCACGGAAATACATCCGGAAGGACATGCTCTCTGGCACATACCGCAGGCAATACACAGAGATTTCCCTTCATCATTACCAACAAGTTCAATATGACCACGAAACCTTGGTTTCATTGTCGGAACTTCATGGGGGTACTGTTCGGTAACGACCGGTTTAAAAAACTCTTTGGCTGTAATGCTCAAGCCTACCACAAGGCTTTTAGCGCCACCGAATACGTCATTCCAATATTGGTTCATAATTAGAATACCTTTATAAATGCGGCCGCAAGGATCAGATTTACCAGAGAAAATGGTATCAAAACTTTCCAGGACAGATTCAACAGCTTATATACCTGAGTCCGTGGATAGGTCCATCGAATCCAGATAAATGAAAAGATCAAAACATACATCTTTAGCAGAAACCAAATGATTCCCGGCACCCAGGTGAAAGGTGCAAATCCAAGAGGAGCACTCCAACCTCCGAGAAACAAAATGGTAGTCAGGCAAGCACCCACAACAATATTGAGGTATTCGCCCATCATGAACAGTCCAAAGCCCATGGACCCATATTCAGTCATAAAACCAGCAATCAGTTCACTTTCCGCCTCACCCATATCAAATGGAGCACGGTTTGTTTCTGCTATGGAACAAATAAAGAAAATAACAAAAGAAACAGGCATGAGGATGGATTTATCAAGGCGGAAAAGATTCCATTTCCAGAACCAATCCTGTTGCTTCATCGCTATCTCATGAAGACTCATAGTATTGGTGATCATCACAATAGTAATGACTGTAACCAACATGGGAATTTCATAAGCTACATTTTGTGAAACTGCCCTTGCGGCAGAAATTACAGCGTACTTGTTACCAGATGCCCAGCCACCGATGAGAATGGCAAACATGCCAATAGATGCAAGAGCAAAGAGCAGCAGCACTGACAAATCAATGGACCTTGCCTGAATAGATTCAGAAAAAGGTATGACACACATGGAGGTAATGGCTGGAATCATTGCCAGGATGGGGGCTACCCGGAATAGAATTCCATCAACTCCCTGTGGCACCAATAGCTGTTTGGTCATCAGCTTGATACCATCTGCCAGCGGCTGCAATAAACCATAAGGGCCTACTTCTTTGGGTCCTATCCGACGCTGGATATGCGCGGCGCCTTTTCTCTCGCACCATCCCAGATATGCAGCATTAAAACCGGCAAATGCAAGAAATCCCAGCAACCACAGAAACGGTTCATAAAAAGGTGTATCCATCATGTCTCCCTATCTATCAATCTCGGGTATGACTAAATCAAGGCTGCCCATGAAAGCGAGGGCATCAGCCAGTAGCATTCCTTCTGCAACTTCTCCAAAGAGACTGAGATTAGAAAAAGTTGGCGATCTCAGTTTGAGGCGATAAGCGCTTTTTCCACCATCACAGACAAGTCGTGTACCAAAAGTACCTCGTGCGGCTTCAACAGCAGCATAGTAATTTCCAGCTGCAGGCTTCAGTATTCTAGGGACTTTAGCTTGATATGGACCTTCAGGAAGTTTATCCAAGGCCTGCTCAATGATCCGCATGGATTGCTCAATCTCTCCCATCCTTACCATGTAACGAGACATACAATCGCCTTCGTGGTAAACAGGAACATCAAAATCAAGTTCTGGATAAACAGAATAAGGCTCATTTTTGCGAACATCATAATCTACACCGCTACCACGTAAAACCGGTCCGGTAGCACCGTATTGTTCACACAATTCTTTGGGAATTATACCAATGTCCTTTAAGCGTTTGATTAAGATAATATTACCAGTCACCAGATCATGATACATGGTGGGCAATCGAGACCGGAGTCGTTTGATAAACTCTCTGGTTCCGGTGACAACCTGGTCATCTAAATCATTATAGACACCACCAAATCGGTAATAACAGTAAGTCAGTCGAGAACCGGTGACCATCTCCAGCAAATCAAGAACTTGCTCACGATCATCAAAAGCGTATAAAAGAGGGGAAAAACCTCCAAGATCGAGAACAAAGGCCCCAAACCACAACAAATGACTGGATAAGCGATTAAGTTCCACTGTAATGACTCTGATATATTCAGCACGCTCAGGCACCTCAATGCCAGCAGCGCGTTCAACAGCCATCACATATCCCTGGTTATAGGAAAGTGCTCCCAGGTAATCAATTCTTGATGTGTTAGGCATAAACTGGGCAAAAGAACGGCTTTCTCCCATTTTTTCGTGCATCCGATGAATATAACCGAGTACAGGTTCGGCCTTAACAATATATTCACCATCCATGGTTAGCTTAACCCTTAAGACACCATGGGTTGCCGGATGCTGGGGCCCGAGATTCAGAACAAAAGTCTCTTCAGGCGCACATTGTATCGACACTGTCATGGCGTAAAGTCCTTTAGTAATGGGTGAAAGTCAGCATCTTCAGGCAAAAGAAGCGGTATCAGATATGGGTGTCCCTCAAACTTAATCCCGAAAAAATCATGGGTTTCCCTTTCATGCCAATTGGCTCCGGCAAAAAGATCAATTAAAGAGGAAATAACAGGTGCCGATCGAGGTATCCGAGCTCGGACAGAGACTCTGCAGGAGTCTTTGTCAAAGGTATTATAATCGTAAATAACCTCTATTTCGTCTTCCTTGATCCAGTCAACTCCAGTAATGGATTCTAGAAAGAAACCAGCATCCTTGAGAATCTGTGCTGCCTGAACAATCTGTGAACTCGGAGCAAGAACATCAAGATGAACACCACTGGCAGAGTAATCACAATCGATCACTCCCCAGGAAAAAGATTCTTCTTCGACGATTTCCGCGGCAGCTTCATCCTTAGCAACTGACGCCTCATCTTCTTTTGTTGCAACTGTCTCCTCGTCAGGTTCAAGTTGCGCTTCATTCTGCGCTGCTATCTGTTCCGCTTCCGCAGCAACCCTTTTCGCTTCTTCTGCGGCTGCCTGCTCTGGGAACATTTCAAGCAATGCATTTCTGGTTTCTTCGACAAGACTCATAGTCAACACCACTTAACTAGCATTTACACGGGGCCAGCGACGACTGCCGGTAATTTTTTCTTCCAGGAGAAGAATTCCCTCAATAAGAGCTTCAGGTCTGGGAGGACAACCGGGTATATAAATATCAACCGGCAGGAACTGATCAGCCCCTTCAACAACTGAATAATTTCCCTTGAACTTAAAAGGTCCGCCGGATATTGCACAATTTCCCATGGCAATAACCCATTTAGGCTCAGGCATCTGATCGTATAGAGTTTTGACGCCAGGAGCCATTTTCTTGGTTATTGTCCCGGCAACAATCATAACATCACTTTGCCGGGGAGAAGGCCTGAACACCTCTGCACCAAACCGGGCAAGATCAAATCGACTGGCTCCAGCAGACATCATTTCTATTGCGCAGCACGCCAAACCGAAAGTCATCGGCCAAAGTGAATTTGCCCGGCCCAGACTAAGCAGTTTGTCGAGACTGGCAAACTGGATTATTGATGATGGTATTTTCTCTGTTCCCACTTAAACACTCCTTTTACCCAGGCGTAAATAATAGCCAATGACAGGATACCTACAAAAATAAGCACTTCTACAAAATCGCGAATAAAAAATTCCGGACTGTTATAGGCAACCGCAACCGGAAAAAGAAACAGCACGTCTACATCAAAAGCTAGGAAAATCAAGGCATAAAGGTAATAAATGATACCGAATCTGATCCAGGCACTACCAATAGGCTCCATGCCGCATTCGATTAATTGAGCTGTCTTATTTGAGACATTTCGGGTATGAGAAGAAGGGCTGAATAGCTTAACAACTATAATAGGACCAAGTCCCAGAGCGAGACTGCCACAGAAGAAAACAAAAAGATAAATTATATTTGTCAGAGTTTGCTGATCGAGGTTCATACTGCCTCTCCAAATGAAAGGTTTAGATGACTAAATCATTTGTACCGCCGACACCTTACTGAAGGTAAAAAACTATGTCAACAGCAAATGAATATGTATTCATTACTATCAATAAAATTGAATGATTTTATGAATGTTAGCTAAATTTAGTTGAACAAAACACTATACATGATAAGTTGTTAATAAACCGTATAGAACCCCCTCTTTCTTTTATTTGAAAAATCTATCGGAGAATCGATGTCCATTACACTCAGACAGCTGGAAATTTTTATTGCAGTAGCAGAAACAAAACAGGTTACCCGGGCCAGTAAAAAACTTTATCTTACCCAGTCTGCTGTAAGCATGGCACTGGGCGAACTTGAGAATCAACTTGGCGGCCCACTGTTTGACAGACACGGAAGAAGCTTGCTGCTCAACGATCGCGGACGATACCTCCTCCCTTTATCAAAAGATATCGTGTATCGTATCAATAATATTGAAGCGATGTTGACTGAAAATTCGGACTCCATTGCAGGCTCTTTAGAAGTTGTTGCCAGCTCAACTATTGGTAATTATGTGCTTCCGTATTTAATTGGGGCTTTTATGCAGATATACCCCCAGGCAAACATCAATTCACTGGTTGTTAATACCCGCAGGGCCGAAGAACTCATTGGAGAAGGAAAAATGGATCTTGGCTTTGTCGAAGGCCGGGTGACTGATGAAAAAGTGCAAATGATTCCCTGGTTTCAGGATGAGCTTGTCATTATAGTCAATCCCTCTCATGCCCTTGCTGACCAAGAATCATTTATGGTCCCAGAGCATCTTAATAAAACAACCTGGGTTATGCGTGAAGATGGTTCAGGGACGGCAGAAATCTTTAAAAATAAACTCGGTTCACACTCCAGCAAACTGCAAATATCCACAAAGCTGGGACATACTGAAGCAGTGAAAAAGGCTATCGAATCTGGTGCTGGTGCAGGCTGCCTGTCCAATTTAGCCGTGTGCAGAGAAGTTGAACATGGTTGGCTCAAATGTCTACCTGTACAATCTTTTGATATGCACAGACAACTTTTGATTATTCATCACAAGGAAAAGGTAATGACCCGACTCATGAAGGAATTCTTGAATTTTTGCCAAGTGATGGCGGCCAGCTCCATTGACAATCACAATTTCAGCTCTCCCAAAGTACTTCAGACCATTATATCAAATTATGAAAACAGTTTTGCCAAAGAGGAAGAGAACCAGAATACGGATTCTTAAGAAAAAAAAAGCTTCAGCGTTTTTGAACGCTGAAGCTTTTTAACAAGTACTGAAGTTAATAGATCCAAAAACCTGGATCTCAAAAACTTATCGACAAAAACATCTTTTAGCTTAACGCAGCAAGAGCTTTTTTAATCCTGCTCATACCCTCCTGCAACACATCCATTGAAGTAGCAAAGGAAAAACGAATAAAATCATCTGAGCCAAACGCAGCTCCCGGAACACTTGCCACCTGTGCTTCATCTAGGAAATAATCTGACAGCGCCACTGAACCATTTATGACATTGCCCTGAAAAGTCTTTCCGAAATAAGAAGAGAAATTGGGAAACACATAAAAAGCGCCTTTAGGATTAACACAACTAACCCCTTCAATCGACTCCAGGTCACTGACAAAATAATCACGGCGAGGTAAAAAAGCCTTGGTCATCATTGCCGGAAAATCCTGTGGTCCAGTAAGAGCAGCCAACGCAGCATACTGAGCAGGTGAACTGGGATTTGAGGTAGACTGACTCTGAATTTTATTCATTGCTTTTATTATATGCTCAGGACCTGCTGAATAACCTATCCGCCAACCAGTCATAGCAAATGATTTTGAAACACCGTTTAGGACAATGGTCTGCTCTTTTAAGCCGGCATCCACATCAAGAATATGCGGCAGCTTATCATCACCATAAGTAATGGTCTCATAAATATCATCTGTTACTACCAACAAACCGCGCTCCATGGCAATCTTATCAATTGCCTCTAAAGCATGTTCGGAAATCAGAGAACCGGCTGGATTAGAAGGTGAATTAATTACAATAGCCCTGGTTTTATCTGTTACATACTTATCAAGTACATCAGGATTCAGATCAAATTCATCCTTTTCAGATAAAGGGACAATAACCGGTACACCACCTGCCAATTCCACAATAGTTGGATAAGACACCCAATATGGAGCAGGTAAAATGACCTCATCTCCTGGGTTTAGCACTGCCTGGAAAATATTATACAGACCATGTTTGCCACCACATGACACCTGAATTTGATCTGGAGAATAACCCCATCCATGATCGCTTTGAAAACGATCAACTATCGCTTCTCGCAATTCAAGAATACCTGGCACTGCAGTATATCTGGTATGACCATCATCAATAGCTTTCTTCCCAGCAGCACATACATGTTCAGGTGTGTCAAAATCAGGCTCACCGACACTGAAATTAAGAATATCTGCCCCTGCTGCTTTAAGTGCTTTAGCTTTGGCATTTACAGCCAGAGTTGGAGATGGCTTGATTGAGGTTACCCTACTGGCGAGTTTGATTGCATCTGAAGTCATTTTTTTACCTGTTCAAAGTGTTTATAAGATCAAAACAGTCTACGCTGTAATTTATCAAGAATAACTTTTTGTGCTGTAATGGATTAAAATACTTTTAGCAACAGCAAAATGCACTTCCCTACTTCTTTATGGCTCTTGATATACCGGGCATTTTTTTTCAGGGCTTAAATCCCTATAAGCCGGATCATCATATTGCTGATGGCACTCCAGGCAAAGACCAATGCGTAAAATACTTTGCAACTCCTCCTTATTAAAAGGCCGTAGGTCTTTCCTGGAAGATTCCTGCAAGGGTATCCCGTCTATAGAAACAAAAGAATCAAAACCAACAGTCTTGCCACTTAAGGTATCAACCCCAAGGTCAAGAGGCACAAACCCCCATTTACCATCCTTTTTAAAAACAGTGCCCTCACCAAGTCCTACAACTTTTGGAGATGCATGGCACTCTTGACATTGTCGACCTTTCGCCTGGGTTGTATGAGGATTGATTGCTGCCATGGTAAAACGATTAAATCCACCTTCAATATTTCCATCAGCATCTATCAAAGTCACAATATCCTGACAACCTGGAGTAACAATAACCACATCATTTTTCCACACACCAAGCATTGGTTTTTCATAACGGATATAAGACCTGCCCTCTTCCCACCACCCCTCAGTTTCTTTCAGAGTCAACTTATCCAGGTCTTTTTCCGAAGCATCACGCTTAGCATGGCATCCATAACACTGAGGAACCCAGGTGGAATGGCAAGACTCACAGGACAGCCGTTTATGCCCTGAAAAGTTACAGACATTTTCCTTGGGCACATTAAGTAAATGCTTTTTCTCATCAAGCTTACCAATCAGAATATTTTTATTATCGTTCCTGATGATGTTATTTACTTTTTTACCTTTGCGGGTTGTACCGGGATTCTCGCTGTGACACATTTCACAGCTAATTTCCAGCTGCTCCTCATAATGTGCATAACTTGTACCGTCACCCATAATCTCATCTCTGGTATGACAATCAATACACGACATACCTTTTTCATGATGCACATCATCTGCAACTTCCAAATAAAATCTATCTCCTGGAAGTTGCTTTTCAGAAAGACCACCTTTCTCATAAGGTGTTCCATATCCCTCTGCCTCAAAAATACCAGAATAGGATAAACCGATCCGGCCACTTCTATTATGGCAACGAACACAATTTTCTTCTGGTACTTTTTTAATTATCAGGGGATGAGGCTTCTTTTTTTTATCTTTTTCCGTTTTATCTGTAAAATCCATTACAGATGTCCGACTTTCCCCTTTTGGCAAGACATAATGACAGGCCGAACACCCGCCACCTTTTTCATTAAAAAACTCAGGCGCACCTGGAAGATCATTTTTTTGCTTCCACAGATGACATGTAGCACAAAGCTTGCGGTAATAATCCAACGCCAAAGAAGTTTCACCACTCTCCAATAGCTTTTCAACGGTATAATCACCATTCTGAGTCGGAGCTTCTCCCCAATAATACATCAAAGTAGAGAGAATCCCTCTGTTAGTAGCCATCAAAGAATTCTTCACCTTTGCAATGTCTGCAGGATGACATCCCTCTATGCCACATGTTTTATGGGCAACCCGCAAATCACCGGGATTCAAAACAATACCACTGTGAGCCTTATCCTTATCCACACTTAGTGGGTCACCAAGATGACAAGGTGAACATCCAATTACCTGGGAATCGTGGGCTGGATCAAGTTTTTCATCTTTATGGCAGGAGAGACACATTTCCACAAAACCAGCAGTTGTAACACTTATCTGATCCGGTCTTTTGGTATTATGTTCACGGTAGACGAGATAACAAAGGAGCAATACTGAGCAGACAATAAATACAAGCGTTGTCGCTGTTTTACTAAAAGTTTGAGACATCTTTATTCTTGAAATTTTTGGACAACAGGATAACGGCGACCATAACCAAAAGCCTTACTGGTAACCTTCAATCCCAGGGGAGCCTGTTTCCGTTTGTACTCATTAACCTTAACTCTTCGAACAATATCCTCTACAATCAATCTTTCATAGCCTCGACAAACAATCTCATCAACAGTGGCATGTTCCTCAAGGTAAGCAGCAAGAATGGGATCAAGAATATCATAGGGAGGGAGATCATCCTGATCACACTGGTCAGGTTTAAGCTCTGCGGTAGGAGGCCTTGTAATAATTCGATCCGGAATAACCTCACCCTGCTCGTTGATCAGCAAGGAAAGATTATAAACCATTTCTTTGGGAACATCAGATATAACAGAAAGGCCGCCGCTCATATCACCATAAAGAGTACAATACCCAACTGCCATTTCAGATTTATTTCCAGTAGACAATAAAATGCTGCCAAATTTATTAGACATGGCCATCAGAATGTTGCCTCGAATTCTTGCCTGAATATTTTGCTCTGTAACATCCTCTTCATATCCGACAAAAAAAGGCTCCAGCATTTTCTGATACGCATGCATAGCTTTCTTGATGGGCACAACCTGAAAATCACAGCCAAGATTCATGGCCAATTGTTTTGCGTCATCAATTGAAGCCTGAGATGTATATGGTGAGGGCATAGCCACACATAAAACATTTTCAGCTCCCAGCGCCTGACAGGCAATCACTGCTGTTAAAGCAGAATCGATACCGCCAGACAAACCCAGCAAAGCTTTTTTGAATCCGGTTTTAAAAAGATAATCACGAACTCCCATTACCAGTCCGTTCATCACATGAGAGATTGAATCTTCCAAAACAGGGAAACAATTTTCTACTGGTAGATTATCCGTATCAACAATAATAAGATCCTCAGCAAAACTACTCCCCACGGCCGATGGTCTCCCTTCTGCAGTCATGACCATGGAATGCCCATCAAAAAGGAGAGAATCCTGACCGCCAACCTGATTCACATATAAAAGAGGTGCCTGCAAACGCCGACAGAGAGTGCCAAAAACCTTTCGACGCGCAGTTAACTTGCCATAATAATAAGGAGATGCTGAGATATTGATCAAAAAATCTATCTTTTCACCATTTTCATCACGGGAAAACAACTGAAAAGGATCCTCTGAATACAGACAAGGTTCAAACCATATATCCTCACATACAGACAAACCTATATTCATTCCTTTAAAAGGTATAGCTAAAGAGGATTCACCCGGTTCAAAATAACGTGTCTCATCAAATATATCGTATGTTGGCAGCAACTGCTTCCTAGTGCGAAAAAGAACTTTTCCCTGATTCAACAAAAAGGCAGAATTATACAAAGGTTTTCCTGCCCCTTGACGCTTTTCCAGGACACCAATGACAACACCGATATCCTCAACATTATTCACAATCTGACTTAAGGCTGCATCATGACTTTCAAGAAAAGAGCTTCTCTCCAGCAAATCTTGCGGCGGGTATCCGCACAAAGATAACTCTGGAAAAACAACAAGGTCACACCCCATACCCTGAGCTCTATTGATAGATTTCAGAATATGCGAACAATTTCCCTTAAAATCCCCGATAATAGGATTAGTCTGAAAGAGTGCGATTTTCAATGATTTGTACCGAGTTATTATTTTCGATATTTTCTGACTGCTTTATTGTGTTCTCGTAATGTTTTTGAAAAATAATGAGTCCCATCATTTTTTGAAACAAAATAAAGAAAAGTTGTTTCTGCAGGTTTAAGAACTGCCTGAATTGAAGCACGACCGGGACTGCATATAGGCCCTGGCGGCAGACCTTTAATCACATAAGTGTTATAAGGAGTCTCCCGTTTAAGATCAGAACGTGTAATTGGTCCTTTTTCCCCAACAACTCCGTAAAGCACAGTTGGATCAGACTGTAACCGCATACCTTTTCTTAAACGGTTATGAAAAACCGAAGCAACCAATGTTCTCTCTTCAGGGGCACCTGTCTCTTTTTCAACCAATGAAGCCAGCGTAATGATTTGATGCCTTGTCAACTCCAAATCATTTTTCCAATCAAGACTCTGCCAGACTTTATGGAAACCCTGAACCATAAGAGCAATAATGGCCTTTTCGTTAAGTTCACCGCGAACAAGGGTATAGGTATCAGGAAAAAGATAGCCTTCAAGGTTTAACTGCTTCAAACCAAACAAGCGAGCAACGGAAGGCTTGTGTAATAATTCAAGAAATTGCTCACGGTTCACCCAGCCATCAGAAACCAGGATATCAGTAACCTGCCAGAGATTCAATCCTTCGGGAATTGTTACCCGGTGGCTCAGAACAATTCCTTTTTCAAGAATCTGCAAAACCTGCAAGGGCGTCGTACCAAAAGAAATTCGGTATTCTCCGGCCTTTAAATGACCAGCAAGCCCTGTCAGACGAGCAAGAATTAAAAACCGAATATCATCTTCAATCAAACCCTTTTCTGCGAGCAAAAACCTAATCTGTCGAACACCTGAACCTTTAGGGATAAAAACCACCGCAGATCCTTGCCCGATCGACATCTGTTTCACAAACGAGCCAATCCACCCCCCGAATATAAAAACAATCAAGAGAATCAGGCAACTACCATAACGCAGGAGCAAACGCATTTCTTTATTTGATTACCGAAACTGACGCAGCAATACTTTAAAAGAAAAATTATCCACTCTTTTAAAAGTCATAATGACAACCATTTCTCTTAACCAGCATGAATCGACTTATTTTTACGCCAATAATCACAAAAAAAATAAAAGCAGCTGATCTTTTGCAAATCAACTGCTTTTATATCCATGTCAAACCTTGCAACCAATCCAGCTATTTGGATTTTGCAGGGCTCTTTATTTTATGAGATGTTTTTTTGAACTTGCCAATAGCAAGCTCAATAACAGTATCCATATCTTTAACAGGGTGAAAAGTTATCTTCTCCCTGAGTGGTTCAGGGATCTCCACCAAATCTTTCTTATTTTCATCTGGGATAATAATATTGGTAATTCCAGCTCTCAATGCTGCCAAGGCCTTATCACGTAACCCACCAATGGGTAACACTCGTCCACGTAAGGTAACCTCTCCGGTCATGGCAATGTTTTTCTTCACTATCCTCCCGGATACCGCTGAAAAAAGTGCAGTTGTCATTGTAATTCCAGCCGAAGGACCGTCCTTGGGAATTGCTCCAGCAGGAACATGGATATGGATATCAGCTTTATCAAAATAATCCTGCTCCACACCAATCTTTTCGTAACGACTCTTGCAATAGGTCAATGCTGCCTGTGCAGATTCCTTCATCACATCGCCTAGTTGACCGGTAAGGGTTAATCTGCCTTTACCAGGTAAAATGGTAATCTCAATATGAAGTAATTCACCACCAACCTCTGTCCAGGCTAGCCCCACAGCTAATCCAGGTTGAGAGATAGTGTCCAGCACTGATTCCGGTAAATATTTAGGCGGGCCAAGATAACGGGATAGGGTATTTTTAGAAATAGTATAAGGTCCCTTACCGCCTTCGGCAATTTTCCGAGCCAGTTTACGACATATTTTACCCAATTCACGCTCTAAATTTCTGACTCCTGCCTCATGGGTATAATTACTGATTACCTTACCCAGTATCTTATCATCCAAACGGATCTGCCGGGGCTTAATTCCATTCTCCTGCACCTGCCTTGGCAATAAAAACTTGCGGGCAATAACCATTTTTTCTTCCAGGGTGTAACCAGACAACTGTATTACTTCCATTCGATCCAAAAGCGGACCGGGAATAGTATAAATGGTATTAGCGGTGGTGATAAACATCACCTTGGATAAATCAAAAGGCAAATTAAGATAATGATCTGAAAAAGTAAAATTCTGCTCAGGATCAAGCACCTCTAAAAGAGCTGATGATGGATCGCCACGGTAATCAGCACCAATCTTATCAATCTCATCCATCATAAAAATAGGATTATTGGTTTTCACTCCCTTAAGCCCTTGAAGAATCCTGCCTGGCAGAGCTCCAATATAAGTACGCCGATGCCCGCGAATCTCAGCTTCATCTCGCATACCGCCAAGAGAAAGCCTGTAAAACTTACGATTCATGGCCTTGGCAATGGCCTGCCCCAAGGATGTTTTACCAACTCCCGGAGGACCAACAAAACATAAAATAGGCCCTTTGGTGGCAGGATTAAGCTTACGGACAGCAAGATATTCAAGAATTCGCTCTTTTACCTTTTCCAAGCCATAATGATCCTCATCGAGCACTTTGGCACCAAGCTTAAGATCAAGTCGATCCTTACTGGACTTTTTCCAGGGCAAATCGATGATCCATTCTATATAAGAACGAATAATATTTGCCTCAGAGGCATCCGGATGCATCATTTCCAGACGTTTTAACTGCTTCCGAGCCTCTTTTTTAGCATACTTGGGCAATTTTTTCTTCTTGATGATCTTCCGCAATTCCTCAATTTCCTGAGAATAAGAATCTTCATCGCCCAATTCTTTTTTCAGAGCTTGCATCTGCTCACGGAGGAAATACTCTCTTTGAGACTTCGACATTTCCTCTTTGGCATCAGATTGGATCTTTGCCTGCACAGTAGAAACTTCTAATTCTTTGTTTAGCAAATCAGCAACCAGCCTGAGCCTTTTTTCCGGATCAACTGTTTCCAGAATCTGTTGCGATTCAGTCACCTTGAGGCGCAGGTTAGAACCGACGAGGTCAGCAAGACGTCCTGGTTCTTCAATGTTATTTATAATCATCATCAAATCTGAAGACAGTATTCCACGAAGCGACATAATTTTCTCAGTCTGCTCACGGACGGTGCGCATCAATGCCTCTGTCTCCACAGAGATTTCGCTTGTTTCCTGCTCTTCAAGCAGTTCAACCTCAACACGAAAATGAGGGTCTTTTTGAAGATATTTTTTTACCTGAGCCTTGGATAAGGCCTGAACCAACACCTTAAGACGGCCATCTGGCAATTTCAAAGTACGCATGATCATGGAAACCATACCTACCTTATAAATGTCTTCAGGTTCTGGATTATCTTTTGTAGCATCCTTCTGGGTAACAAGCATGAGCAGCTTGTCGCCGTTAATCGCCTCATTAACCGCCTCAATAGAACCAGGACGACCAACAAAGAGAGGAATAATCATGTAATTGAAAACTACCACGTCCCGAACTGCCATCATGGGCAATTCGTCAGGAATCTCAAGATCCTGGGTGTTCTCACTGAAATCATCCATACTTGCGGACAACGAATCGTTAAATTCCATTCTTCCTCCTATTTTGACAGCATTTAATGCCCGGAATATCCATTTTTTTTAGCCAATATGACTTTTCCCCTGCACCTGGCTAAAATTTCGTTTATTTTTTTATTCAAATTATCATAACAGAAAAAAATATTTGATAATTGAAAAATAGTATTAATAAGTAAACACAACACCCTGTCAAGTCAAGTAGGTGTAACCACCAGATCTGCATTTATTTAAAACAATCTCAGGATAAATAAGCAACTTCAGTGTAGTCGACAACATTAACAAGACAATTTACTATACAAAACAACCAGTTAACAGAAAGGAAGCACAAAATTCAGTAAAACCAACATTCATGCCAAACAGTGAACACTGAACCTACGCAGCTGTGGAATTTTCAGATAAGGCCAAAATATAAAAATATATCTTGAATAAATAATAACCTCTCAATATAGAGATTCAAAGGCGCATTTTAAAAATTTTACTAAAAAGACACTTTATATGACAAATACACTAAACACTCAGTCGTTTTTTGACATTACAGATTTTCCAGATGCTGACCTGTTTTCCCAGACAGAATATGTGTGGGACGCACTTAAAGAGCTCAAAGAGTATATAGATAATAAAACAGGAAATGACCTACCGGCTAAAGCATTTAACAGTGGTATCCCGCTTGCAAAACCACTGATTCTTCATGACCGGCAATTACTTGACCCTGATGAATGTGAAATTTTTTATGGCGATGCTCCCAAAAATAAACTCAAAGTTTTCCATAAGAACATCAGGATTCAAGGAGCATCAGTAATTATGGCAGGAACAATCCTTATCGGAAATCGAATTAATATCGGCAAAGGTGTTCTGATTGAATCAGGAGCCTTGATTAAAGAACCGGCAATAATTGGTGACAACACAGAAATTCGTCAAGGTGCCTATCTGAGAGGATACTGCCTGATTGGTAAGCGATGCGTCGTTGGACACACAACAGAAATCAAACATTCAATTTTTTTAAATGATGCAAAAGCTGGTCATTTTGCCTATCTTGGAGATTCCATTCTAGGAGTAAATGTGAATCTAGGTGCTGGAACAAAAATGGCAAACCTGCGCTTTCTCTCAGGTAATGTCCAGATTCGAGCTAACAAGAAACTTATTCAAACCGGCTTGCGTAAATTCGGTGCCATTTTAGGAGACGGGGTACAGACAGGATGTAACTCCGTGACAAATCCAGGAACTCTCATCGGACCGGACTCAATCCTTATGCCAAATACTACATCACCATCTGGATACCACCCTGGAAAGACTGTAATTCGATAAACATATTTCCCAGAAGTTCCATCTTTTCATTGCCGCCATATTCATACAGAGCAAAGAAAAGGGCAAAAAACATACCCAGAGTGAAAAAAATTCTGCCAATCCGATCCCATGGGGGCCATATCCCCCCGGAAGCATGGCGAATAAAAACAACAATCAAGTATGTAAAACCTATGGTATAGGGAGCAGTAAATAAAATCTGAGCAAAAGTTGTATAGATAAGTGTACCTGCATCATGCCCCATACGCAGATGAAATATCAGGTATGCCAACCCTGTAATTATAAAAGAAATTTTTTCCCGTAACGTTTCCATATGAATACACTCAATGCGATAATTTTTCCTGACATCACCCCTGATACAAAATCAGTTTTCCCCCTTGTACATGTTTTCTCATCTCTTGTCTACTGTCGACCAGTTGAAAATGACCTGCCAGTAGAGACTGACAAACTGGTTACGAATCAAGAGACGTGCAAAATTCATGTCCCGGCACCACTGGGTGATGACAGAGCACGCTTTCTTCAACTGATAAATGACTTACAAAACAGACGAGATGATTATGCCAGCCAACTCAACCATCAAACTCTCGCTGGAATGCCCAGCGGTAGTCGTACTGGCTCTGAGACAAAAAGCTCTATTGTTAGCAGCTTGCTAAAAAGTAAAGGAATTAACCATAAAAGTGATCAGGACAAATCGCTTATCCTCTGGCAAGCACGACTGACCTTGAAACTCGGAGAAATGTTTGACCTGGAACAAAATCGACTTGAACAGGAACTCTTAAGGATAAAAGAAAAGCAAGACAGACTCTTTTCAGAACTCCAGGGAGTAGCTGACATCACTTTCCCTTTAACTGAAAAGATTTCCCAGGCCTACAGACCGACTGCAGGACAACAGGATTTAAGGCTCAAAGCCTGGTCAAGGCTCATGTTTCTGGGCGACTCCTGCGAAGACAAAAAATCAGTTTTTATTACCTTGCAAAAAGATGATTTTGACCGACTTGCAGACGAATATGAAAAACTCCTGGGTACTTATCCTATCGAGCTGATAACTATTCCGCTGCCTCTTGCAGGCGCAGGCCCGGAAACATCACCATCACCTGCTGCTGGCTTCAAGAGTGAGAACCAACTATATCTTCAGCAACTTGAAGAACAACTGGAAACATCTGGCACTGACTCCATCAAGATAAACGGGAACGAATTGTTAGAGAAATATTATCCTCAAGAAACACACGGTCGATGCAAATTGACTTTGTATAAATTTCATAAAATTTCAGCAAAGCAACTGTTTCTCAACTGTTTTGGTAAAGATGAAGACTTATCAGAAGAAATTGAAGAAAATACAGCTAGCAGCATGATAATAGGCTACCTGGAGAATACAAATCAATAGGTGGTACCTTGAAATTTTGTTTTTTGACCCAATCTCGACATTATGCTCGAAAATTTATCCTCGCAATATTAGTTAATTAGCTATATGCCTGTGATAAAATTTCGAGCAAACTTAATTTTGAATAAAAGACCTATTTTCCCTCAGCCTCACAGATGCGATAAGGATTAACAGTCAAAACCGGGCAACAAGCATTTTTAACTACCTTGTCGGCAATACTGCCAAACATGATCTTTTCCAAACCTTTGTACCCATGAGTCCCCATAACAATAAGATCACAGCTTTGTTCCACGGCAAAGTTCAATATCTCTTCAGCAACATCTCCGCGTAATACATCACTTTGGACATTCTTAAGACCTATGCCTGTGAAAATTTTCTCATTATCCTCAATAAATAATTCCATTTTCCGTTGAGCAGATTGATACAATTCTTCTTCCAAATTTGGCAGATTTACCGGTGGCACAAAAAATCCACTGTAGTCATCAAAATTCTGAACAACATAAACGAGCCTTAATTGGGCTTCAAAGCGATTTGCTATGGTAACTGCAGCTTCAGCAACTTTTTGAGCATTTTCGGAAAAATCAATAGGAGTAATGACATTTTTAATTTCAAGCATTTACACACCTCCCCAAATTATCTTCTGTCTCAAACGATCTACTTTCTAAAAATTTTTACAGACTCTCAATAGCACAAAAATAAGATTCCATATGGTTATTGTCGCACAGACAGATTACCTTTACAAGACCATTTCATCAACATTGGACAAAGCAGTTGACCATGGCCAACAAGAATAATATAGTCACTGATCTTATATATCTGATCTTAACTGGAGATTTATATGGAATTTGAAGCAAAATGGATCGCCTGGGAAACAACCAGACGATGCAACCTAAAATGTGTACATTGCCGATCTTCCTCCGAAATAAAAGTCAATGACCACCCTGATTTTTCATTGGATGAAGCCAAACGGGTTCTTAATGACATACACAGTTATGCAAATCCGGTCATGGTCCTGTCTGGAGGTGAACCTCTATTGCGTAAAGACCTCTTCGACATAGCTGATTACGGTACTCACCTGGGTCTACGCATGTGTGTTGCCACCAATGGAACACTTGTAACAGCAGAAACCTGCAGAAGCATGAAAGAGACCGGAATAAAAATGGTCTCCCTCAGTCTTGATGGTGCCACAGCCCCGATCCATGATGATTTTCGCCAACAAGCTGGTGCATTTGAAGGCACAATGAATGCCATCAAACTTTTTAACGAACATAAAATTCCCTTTCTCATCAATTCCTCTTTCACTCAGCGAAATAAACAAGAAGCCACTCATATATATGAGCTGGTTAAAAAACTTGGTGCCACTGCCTGGTATCTATTCATGATTGTTCCAACAGGCAGAGGTGAGGAGATCATGTCCGAACTAATTCCAGAAAGTGAATATAATGACATCCTTAACTGGCATTATGACATGGAAGCTGAAGAACATGATCTGCTGGTACGACCAACCTGTGCACCCCAGTATTATAGGATCGTCATGCAGCGTTCCAAAGAAGACGGGAGTAAATTCAAACGCCGATCCCTAAAATTCTCCACAGGTGGCTCCAAAGGATGTCTTGCCGGACAACTCATCTGTTTAATTGATGTAGACGGTAACATTCTCCCCTGCAGCTATTTCCCAAAACCTGCAGGAAACATTCGGGAACAATCCTTTCAGGATATCTGGGAAAACTCCAAACTCTTTCTTGAATTAAGGGATTTCAAAGGCTACAAGGATAATTGTGGACGCTGTGAATACGTCAACGTATGCGGTGGTTGTCGAGCGCGTGCCTACGCCATGACCGGTGATTATCTGGCACAGGAGCCATTCTGCAGTTATCAACCCGGCATAAAATAATTTTTTCAACAAATACAAGGACTCAATCAATGAATGATACTTTCTTAAAAGCCTGTCGTGGTGAAAAAACCGATTACACACCTGTCTGGTTCATGCGACAGGCTGGACGTTACTTACCAGAATACCAGAAAATTCGCGGTAAGGTAACCTTCCTAGAACTCTGCAAAAACCCTGACCTTGCCACAGAGGTAACCCTGCAACCTATTGATATATTTGGTTTTGACGCAGCGATTTTGTTTTCCGATATCCTTATTCCTCTGGAAGCCATGAACCTGAAGCTGGAGTTTCATGAAGGTCGCGGCCCTGTCTTCCCTGACCCAATCAGATGCCAGAAAGATGTGGACAACCTGATCATTCCTGATCCTGATGTGACCATGGATTTTGTTATGAATACCATCCGCCAATTACGGAGTGAGCTGAAAGTTCCGCTTATTGGTTTTTCAGGTGCCCCTTTTACTTTGGCTACCTACCTCATTGAAGGTGGCTCTTCCAAGGTATTTCTTGAAACAAAAAAGATGATGTTCCAGAAACCGGACATGTATCATGCCCTGCTCAAAAAAATCACCCAATGCAACAGCCTTTATCTACAAGCACAAGCCAGGGCCGGAGCCCAGGCCTTACAGATATTTGATTCCTGGGCAGGTATTCTTGCCCCTGGAGACTATCAACGCTTTGCCCTTCCTTATGTACAGTCAATGATCAAGGATCTACGCAAAATGACAGATGTTCCCATTATCTATTTTGCCAATAATGGCTCCACCCTGATGGATCATACAGTTACAGCAGGCGCTGATGTTCTTGGTCTGGACTGGCGGATTAACATCAAAGACGCCATCAAAAGGGTTGGCAATCATGCTTTACAAGGAAATCTTGACCCCATCTCTTTATTTTTACCCAAAGATGACCTGAGGGCAAGAATCAAAAGTCTGCTTGAAGATGCAAAAGGAGCCAAAGGACATATTTTCAACCTGGGCCACGGAATAGTACCCCAAACACCACCAGATCAAGCAAGAATTGCAGTGGATGCAGTTCACGAGTTCAGTGGTAAATAGACAAAATATCATTGACGCTTTTTAAAAAGATGCAGTTACCTGATATAAAAGAATGCTTCAACCTCATGGAACGTTATGAGATGCTGCCCAATATCAAAAAACACTCCATCGTTGTCGCAAAAATAGCAGAGCAGATAATTGACGAACTGCTACAGACAAAGATAGACAAACAACATCTGCCCAGCAGGGAACTGGTAATTACCGGTGCCCTGCTTCACGATATAGCAAAGACAACCTGTATCAAAAACGGGGGAGATCATGCCACTTTGGGTGCAGAAATCTGCAACAAACACAATTATTTTGAAATATCAACTATCATTTCAGAACATGTAATTCTCAGCTCTCATGAAACTGATCGCCACAAACTTGGTCATTTTGATGCCAGAGAAATTGTTTATTATGCCGACAAAAGAGTCATGCATGACGATATTGTCGACTTGAGTACTCGTCTTGATTACATCCTCAAAACATACGGCAACAATGATCCCCGTGTCCATTTAATGATTAAGGATAATTTCGCAGATTGCCAGACTCTGGAAAAACATCTTTTCAATTTCCTCCCCTTCTCTCCGAAAGAGCTGCCAGACAAAGTCCTGAATTGTAAATCAAGTGACATTACCGCTGCTATGCAATAAGCCAGGCCATATACCTAGAAAAATTTAATAAAAAACCAAATAAGATCGAATATAACCTGGCTCCATATAATAATTACCGCCTATTTGCAGATAAACATCCCGGAGAACACAGATGAAAATTACGTTTTTGGGTGTGGGTGAAGCTTGTGATCAACAATTTGTCAACACTTCGGTCTTAATTACTGCTGCCAATTCATGTCAACTGATGCTTGACTGCGGATTCTCCATTCCCCACCGCTATTTCAGCCTGTTTGATGATCCTGAAAAACCCGATGCTGTCTGGATCTCTCATTTCCACGGAGATCACTTTTTTGGTATGCCGCTTTTACTGTTAAGACTCTGGGAAATGGGCCGGACCAAACCTCTCACCATCATCAGCCAGCATGGAGTGGAAGAAAAAATTATCTCCCTGATGGATACTGCCTATAAGGGCTTTTCCCGTAAGCTACAATATCCATTAGAATTCAAAGAGCTGGAACCAGGAGAAAAAATTCAGTTTAAAAATTTGACCATGCAGGCCGCTCAGACCGTCCATTCTGAACGCAACTTGGGACTTCTTGTAGAAGAAAATGATAAAAAAATATATTACAGTGGAGATGGACGCCCTTCAGAACAGGCAATAAAACTCATCAATAACTGCGATCTGATAATTCATGAATCCTTCAAAATGGTGGATGACATCCCCAACCACGGTTCCATAGAAAGTAACCTCAAACTCTTGAAACAAACAAATTCCAGACAACTTGCCCTTGTGCATCTGGAAAGAAAATTCAGAAGAGAACAAATCAATAAAATAAACACTCTTCTCAAAAATCAACCCAACATCTCTTTACCAGAGGATGGCACACACCTTGAGATCTGATCCAGATTTTTTTTTAGGCCCAGCCAATTGTATCTGCCAGCAATTTTGCCTGAAACAAATACCGCATTACCAAAGCACAGACTAAACTATTACGATGTGGGATATCAAAGAAGACACTCTATTCAACAATTAAACAACGTTCCTTTCCCTTAAACACACCTTTTTGAAGGTGAAAAGGCTAAAACAAAATAACAGCCAGTTTTCTAGGACTTTTCATAACAAAACAGGCTGTTAGCTTGGTCCGACTAGAAACTACTGAAACTACCAAACTACATCGAAGCTACGACTTTTCAGTCTAGAATTTTCCTAGATTAATGTTCCGTGTAAAAAGCTATTAGGTGGGGAAAGTGGGAAGCTTTAAAAGAGCTTTTAAAACCCGTTTAATTATGTGTTAAAGTGATTCCAAACCTCGCGACGCGCTACACTGGTCGCCAATTAATGATATCAACTTGTTAAACCCTAAAATGAATAAATCCAATCCAATTTCAGAAGATCTTATCGCCCCGTGTGGAATGAATTGTGCCATTTGTAGTCGGTATCTTGCCTATTTAAATAATTTGAAACGCAGCCAATGTGTCGGGTGCCGACCAGGGGACAAGAAATGCTCATATCTATTTAAAAAGTGTTCAGGAATTAACAATACTTTAAAAGGCATTGCCACTGCCAACTTTTGTTTTGAATGCGACCAGTATCCTTGCAAACAAATCAATCGCATGGATGATAGATATAGAAACAATTATAAAATGAGTGTGAAGGATAATTTAGAGGATATTAAAAAAAGAGGCATCGGCAAATTCATTCAAGAGCAATACAAGAAATACTGCTGTTCAGAATGCGGTGAATTAATCTCAATCCACAATAGAAAATGCTTTAAATGCGACACAATAACAAGGTTAATAGAAAAGCATTAAACTCATTACCAGGATTCGAGAATATTCAGTAACGGGAATGGGGGTCATTATGTTGCGAGTTAAATCATGCTGTGAGTTTCTCCCGCATAATCAGGCAGTTACCATTGTTTTCGTTGTTGTTTTATTATTTTATGCTATAATTAACCTGCACACTTTGAGGATAGGGCAACTCGCCCGACCTTCTCTATCCTCCCATTCATGGGTCCTTAATGCGTTAAATGCCGGGGGTTTGGGGGCAGCGCCCCCACATATGTCATGATACTTTTCAAATTCTATAATTCCTTAGTTCATCAAGATAAATCAGTGTTTCCAGGCCATATTATTATGTTACCAGTTTTATCACATAAGTGTAACATGCCCGTATCTGATTGATTTCACAGGAT
>PJEL010000572.1_pt1 | contig 43027 bp, 77 predicted proteins | sample 1853271 | NCBI WGS metagenome assembly PJEL01 (sample SAMN08108733, study PRJNA415343) | Invertebrate metagenome, whole genome shotgun sequencing project. | host: Globobulimina | place: Sweden: Gullmar Fjord | collected 2015-08
ACAGTGACACCAAATTGCCCACAGAGAAAGCTCAAAACACATATAAAAGCACATGGAGAACGAAGGGAATTGCTGTAGGGGATTCACCTTATACAATAACAGTTTCAGATATGAGATTGATCGATGAAATAATTGTGAACACTTCTGGAGGAGATGTAGATGTAGTCCTTCCTGATTTAGCCACTTATTATGGTAGAAAAATAAAGATATCCCATTTAATTGCAGGGAATGTGCTGACTGTTGATAGAGCTGGATCAGATAATATCACATCTGACTTATTAACAAGCATAGAATTTCCTAAAGTAGGAAATTATGCTGTATTTTTTGCTAGTTCTGTGACAAGTCAGTGGGAAATATTAGATGAATTTATTACTTGCGAGCTTAGACTTTATACACATAATAGATCATATGGGTCAGCAGATACTAAAATAATGCAGTTTGCAAATTTAGAATATTTCTATGGTAATCTAATTACAGAAAACCATGTTTCTGGTTATGATTCAGGAAATGAGGGCTTAGAAGTAACCCCCCTTAGATCGGGACGCTATACTCTTACCTTCACGGTTGTGCTGGCGACGGCTTATCATGGTGTAACTAAAAATAGCTCTGAATTATCAACAAATGTGAATTTAATTACTAATATAAATGATAGGTTAGGTCAAATGTATAGTGGTTCCACTGTAAGATCGCCACAAACTTATTCAAGATATTTTGACGCTAGTACTATTCTTAGACCTCATGGTGATGGATATGTTCCTCCAGCAGGAGAAGCTGCAGAACAATTCAGTTGGACTATAGCTTATGATGGACAATAAGGAGAATAAAATGAAAAATCAATATATCAAATTGGATGAAAATAATAACATTATAGATTTATTTTGGGAACATCAAAAAAATAAGTTCGATGGTTCAGAAATATTTTTTGAGGAAGTGGATGATAATGAAAAGCTAAAGATCAATGGCAAGTCTATATCTAATGAGTATGGAGCTCCCATTTTTCAATATGATGATGGATGTGTTTATGAAAGGACTCAATCAGAAATAGACAACGATTACAAAACTTTGGATGCTTTGGTTTTAAAAGCAGAAAAAGAACTTGGAGAAACAGATGCATACATGCCTAGGATAATGAATGATTATATGGATTTGATGGAAGCAGGAGTGGAATTAAAAGAAGAAAATCTTCCACCAGCAGCGCAGGACAAATTAATTATACGCAGAGAAAAACGAGAAGCATATAAAAACTTGATAGGGGAATAAAAAAACCCCCAATTAAGGGGGCTTTTTTAATTTAATTCTTTCAGTTTTCTTGATCCCTTTCCTGGAGCTTCTTGAGTGCCATAAACCATTTCAAGCCACTTCTCAAAATCTCCCTGAAAAGTGATAGACCCTATATGAGCTGCAGTGATCTTAGGATCAAGCCACACTTTCTGCTTCATGTTTCTCCACATATTACACATAGAAATATCCTCAGAGGTGAAGATCCCCTTAGTGATAGTTACATTGAAGACCATGGCCTTCTTTGCACCATTGTCATCCTTGTACTTAGGAGCTTTGTCATAAAGTTTCTTGATAGCCTTTGCAGAGAATCTAATGAACCCTGTGCCAATTCCAAGAACATCGATAAGCTCGTTGTCCTCGATCTTACAGACAGTGGGATCTTTAAACTTCGCTACGTAGATCTCCTCGTTAGTCTTCTTACGAGCTGTGCCACCAACAAGATCCACATCATGGCTCAGTAATCTGATGAACTGCTCCGGAGACCAATGCATGTCAGAATCAATCATAACAAGATCATCTACCCCAGATTCATAAGCGATGTGAAAAAGGTCATTACGTGCTCTTTGCACCAGAGCATCTCCAGGAACAAAGATGGGAATGATCTGAATACCTATTGCTGCACACTGTCTAACGGTCTCAAGCATTTGTAATGCATACTGCACTGTTACCTTTCCATCATGGCTTGGAGTGCCTAACATAACTCTACGAATCTTCTGTTCACCATTCTGTGTGGTGTCTTCTGCCTTCTTTTTAGTCATAAAACCTCTCTTTATTTAATAAAATAAAAAAAACAATTGCTATTTGAAGATGCAACAATTATTTTACTTCTGTCATTAAAAAGTGAAAGGAGGTGACATGGATAAAAAAGCTCAGAAGAAAAGAGAAAAACTCCGTCTTAAAGAAGAGAAATTCCAGAGGAAAGAGATCCTTCGCAAAGAAAAGAAAGCTGCAAGAATCGCTGCACAGAAAGCAAAGCTTGAAGCATTTAAGAGTATCGAAGGTTTCGGTGATGCAATTTCTTTCATATTTGGTTATGGAAAATCACTTGTACTCAACATAGCAATGCTATCTATTGGTTATTTAGCCGGTACATACAATGTAATCCCTGGACTGCTTCAAAAATTTGGAATCATATCGCAGGTGGTCAAATGAAAATACTAATCGGAAAAATACTTGCAGCACTATTAATTGTAGCTGCATTTTTCAGTCTCGGTATATTCATTGGTTGCAATACATTAAAAGTGTATAAAGTAAAAGGGCAACCTGATCCCTGCAATGATATGTATACTACTATGGATCACAATATCAAAACGAAAAATGCTAACAGCAATCTTGTGGCATTGCAGTGGCAGGACTGTAAAGAAGCCCGAATAGAAATACACAACAGAGATTGCGCTAGATGGATATTTAAAGATGGGAAAGTAAATAAAAAGAAATTTCCTGAGTACGGATATTATTTAGAATGCGAAATAAAGCCAATGGTAAAGAGAGCAAAGCCTAAGTAACGGTCTTTTCCTTTTATTGTGCATTCTTGTTTTTGCTCCTCAAGTTAATCCTTGGGGAGCTTTTTTTTCTTATTCTTTATAGTCCATGCCTCATATCCCAAAACAAAGTGAGGAATCAAAGCTAAAGCCAGAAAAATAAATCCAATAATAATACAGTCTAAATACAGTATAAAATAAAAGCAGACAGCTACCATTGCAAATATCCATACAAGGGACTGATTCATAAACCTATTTATTTCCTTCATCTATTTTCCCTCCGTTCTCATAAAAATGCTTCTCACAGAAACCGTTCCATACACCAATCAAGTTATACCTTATCAAAAATTCAGTGCTCATGGAAAGATATTTCTCTAAGAATACATTACTATGTCTATAGTAAACTGTAGTCCCTCCCAACACCATTATTACAAATAGTAGTGCAGCTATTATAATACTACTCATGTCTTCCATAACATTCCTCCAGATATTCTTCTTGTGGGAAATTAAGTTCCCTGTCTAAATTGTTTTCCATGACATATCTATCAAAGGCCAGAGCTGCTGAAAGTTCGCAGTTATAATACCCCAGATAATGGAGCCTCTTTCCAAGCTTGATTGATGCCATCCACTTATTATTTTTTCTTTTGTAAACTCCCGTGTATCTATTACTGAAACCACGGTTCTTTACATTCTGAGAACAGGTACTCCACTTCAAGTTGTCCACATAATTGTTGTTCCTATCTCTGTCGAGGTGGTCAACTTGAGGGAGATTGTCTGGGTTGGGAATGAACGCCATAGCTACTAAACGATGAACAAGAAAGTTCTTATAAGTAAGATCCTCTCTATAGATCTTGATGGAATTATACCCCTTATTGTTTGTTGCAGGAATGAATATCTTATCCTCTCCATCAGGATTAAGTTTCTTTATCCTTCCATGTGTGGATACCTGGTACCGATCCTCAAAGCCAACGATATCTCCCCATATTTCATTCATCGAGACGCCTTTCTTTTTCTTCGAGCATTTCTTCAGCAAGGTCATAAGAATACTTTGCAACCTTGGATATCCATAACTTATAACGCCCCTCTTGTGATTTCTCAACTTCTGGATTTGAAAGAAATCCCTGCATTGCTTTTGCTGCAAAATAATCAAGCTTTGTCATACCTGTTGCAACAGTTTGATTCTGATTCCTGTCAGTTTTTACATATGGAAAGGCTGGACCGCCTGTTGGTTTAGTCATCGCTACACCTCATACATTTTTCAATTGTAGAAACCTTGTGATTACTGTGGGACTGCCTAGTTCGATAAGCAGCACACTCTCCCTTAATACAATCAGCGAAAAAAGAAGTTGTAAAACTCTTCACAGCACCAGCAGCAAAGGGTACCCGTGCTTCTGTTCTTATTAAATATGGACATTTCATACTTCTACCACCTTACTAATTTTCTTTCTTTGAGACACTTTAAATGTTTTATCCGCATATTCTCCCAAGACCGTGGAGTGTGTGACTATGATAAACTGTATTTTAAGTTTATCAGATAAAAGTTTTATCATCTTTCCAAACTTAGGCTGCAGATCGATTGAAACGAAGCGACCTGGCTCATCAAGGATGATAGTATTAATGGACTTCTTAGGACTGAGATTCCATAACGCCACTCTAAGAGCCAGCGCAGCTACATCCACGGCACCATATCCAGATTCCAACAAAGGATTTCTTTCATACCCATCTTTGATAAACTTCATATCAGCTTCGGTCTGACCCCTTTTAGAAACAAATGAAAGTTGGAACTCATATGGATCATCAAAGACAGCTTCAAGGGCCAGAGAAACAACATCGGATATCTGTACCTCTAATTCTTCCTGAGTCTGTTGAGCCACTAACTGAGCAATGGGAATCCCTTCCTCAGTATTTCTAAGTTCTTTCTTTACCTTTACAAGCCTACTCTTCTGTTCTGCCAGGGCCTCGATGTATCCATTTCTTTTGCCAATGTTCTGTTCTAACATTTTTCTGAATTCTTTCATACCATATCTGCCACGGTTGCTTTGATCTTTGCGACCAGGGCATCATACTTCGTAGACTTCGCCTTGATCTTTGCTTCCATAGTTTCAATGAGCTTCTCAGCTTTCTTAACAGAAGAACATTCCCATTCCTCTTTCAATCGTTCCATTAATGTATCTCGTTTTGCTTCTGCCTGGATAAAGGATTTCTCCTTGGCCTCTATCTTTTCTTTTAATCTTATTAAACCTGCTGCTGTTACTGCCATTACTTTTTCCTCCCCACTGCCTGGTATATTTTATCAATAATACCTTTTCTTGTTTTATTCTTTTTGAAGTAAGATCTTAAATTGTCTGTGTAAGAAAGTCCAATCTTATAACCACTGTCAATCCTATCGATGAACCTTTCCATACGAGCTTCTTTAATTTCTTTAGTCTCGATGTGCGTTCTATCAATAACATCTGATTCAATGGGATAATAAGCAGGTTCCACTGTGTTTGACTCAGCATTATAAAGCCACAGACAAGGCTTGTAATCAGCTTGGTTAGCAGAAGATCTCATCATTGATCCACAGTTCACTAAGATACGACCCTTGTATGTCTCCACGAAAGGCTGGTGATTATCTCCAGTAACAATAACATCATAAGAAGAGTTCTTAAGCATTGAAATAGCTTTTGTTGAAGTCATGCTCTTATGAATCGATTTAGTTTTGTGAATCATATCATGAACCACTGCCATACATCTTACATTATCTTCTCGAATCTTTTTTGGAACGTCTTTAAAAGTTGTTCCAAAAGGAAAACCCCTCACAGCTACAAAGGGAGTCCAAAAAACAGCGTCAGGACTAAGCATTGGAACCACTTTCCCTGCAGCTTCTAAAACACTCATGGACGACTCCTTGAACAATGCCAATCGATGTGAAGGGCTATCATGTTGGCCAGGAATAGCCAACACCTCTTTTGGAAATTCTTTGATTGCGTGGGCCTCAACCCTTGGAGATGATTTTGCTTTCTCAAATAAATCTCCTGCGATTATTACCGTGCACTTATACTTTTCTTGCTGCTGTCTTATAAATTGTAATTTTCTAGTCATTGCTTTCCAATAATCATCTGTACGACATAGGGGAGTAGTGTCTCTTAGATGAAGATCTGCACAGAAAATCATATCTACTTTTTTCATTTAATATGCCTCCATGTTTTATAGGTGAGTATATTTGATATTGTGGATTTATCCACACCATAGATTTTAGCTAAAAGGGAGTTCGTAACTTTTCCTCTGAGTCTTCTAATCCATCGGATTTGATCATCTGTGAATTTAGCATTTCTGTGTTCCATGCCTTTGGAGTTATTCGTTAATCCTGTTTTATGTGCATGGATCTTGTTTTCAGAAGAAGTAACCCATTCCAGATTTGTCTCATAATTGTTGGTTTTAATTCCATCCTTGTGATTTACTTCAGGTTTATTTTCTGGATTAGGAATATAAGCAGCAGCTATCAATCTATGCATACTGTGACTGCGACGTTTCCCATCCTTCCATAAAGTGACATATTGATATCCATCAGAGAAACTTTGTATGCTCATCATCCTTCCTTCTTGCAATACCTCCCCACACAAATTGTTTTTCACATACCTTTCCAATGACTTTACTCTTCCCAACGAAGAGATTTGGTACTGTTCTTCAAACCCTTCGATATCCTTCCAGCGTTCTTTCATACCCACCTCTAATTTAACTCTTCATCTTCATGAGGAGCTTTTGCAGGTTCTATTGCTCCGGTCTCCTGCATATCATTGAGGACTGTGAAAACAAGTTTGATTAATAAAGATCGTTTAAATACTGGATCTTTATCCATCTGAGCCTCAATCTCCATCACCTTTTTAGGAATATCAATGAAAACTTTTCCGGAATCTATGTCACCTTCTGAAGCAATGATACCCATTACCTGTGCTTCTACTACTTCAATCTGTTCTTCAGTCAAATTAAGCCTTCCACCTAAAGTGGTTTCTTCTGGGCTGTATGGTAAATTCATATGTCTCTCCTTATATTAGTTTCAGTTTCTTAATCAGCCTTATGGTTGTTGCTAATCCTTTGGTAATTCTTCCATATAAGAATAGTTTTGCACATTATAGTGATCCCCCCACTTATCTTGAACTTTGAAACAATCACCAGTTGCACAAGGTGTGCAAATTACTTCTACGTTGCGCAAAGCTAAATCATTGACAAAATATATATTAACGTGGCTGCCTTCTTTTATCATATCTCACACCTCTTCTTTCTCATACATCCATTTGCATGTTATGTAATTTTTTGTATTGTTGATATATTCCACAAGCTCTGCATTCTGCTTTTCAAGTTCTTTACATCTACTGCATTCTATAATTACAGGCGATGACGTTGATTTCATTAAATTATAATATTCATTTTTTTCAGTTTCATTCATAGATCTAAACATATTTATTAAGTCATCAGTTTTTTCCATTCTATTTTCCTTTTAACCCATAAACAGCCCTATGATTTACCTAAGAGCTCATCGTATTCTTTTTGTTTAGCTTCTGCATCCTCTTTTACAAGTCTCTTACGAGCGTCAATTTGTTCTCCACGGTACTTACGATAAACTCTTTTCAAAGCCCACATTACTCGAAGACTGTCTAACCTGGTAGTATCATACACATAACCAGTGTATTGCATCTTTCCCATATGCACAAATTCAAGAAGATTGTTATCGAAGTTACTACGGTGATAGTAGAAAGCAAGCTTTGTAATGCTGTTATGTACAACGTATCTCACACCGTATTCCCCGTCCTCGATCAGCTTGAAACGGTCACATTTTCCTATAGCTTTCAATATTTCTTTTGTTTTAAATTTTGGTTTCATAATCTCTCCAGTTATAATAAATGTATAAGTTTTTTAAGTTCTTCTTTTCTCACTGACACTTGCCTGGTTTCATCTGAAATATTAAAATACACCTCATCATTCTCAAATATATGTATATCCAGAGTTTCTCTAGGAGATGAGTTATCACTGTCACTTTTCAGTTTTAATTGTATTTTCATTCTGTCCTCCAATTATATTATGTAAAGCTGCACTGTATTCGTGTTGACTTTTTAAAAAAATAATACATAGTTAGCCTTATGATTCATAGTATATTGTTTACACCATTTTTATAATTTTCTATTGTATCGTTAATAGCTTTGTTTAATTCCTTAACAGTAACATAGCTTGTATCATTCCCATTTCTGTGAGCAATTTTATCTATATTATTTTTAAATTTCTCAAAGAAAAAAGATATATTATTTACTACAAGTTCTTCGATCTGCCTTTGTGTTTTCATTTTATTCTCCATTTTTATCCTTTTAAATCATAACTGTTCTTATCATTGTTAGTTAATTAGTAAAACTTTATTCTATATTTCAATTTTTCATACATAACACTATTCAAAAGATTGTCATTTTTTGCATCTAATAAAAATTTACTTATTAACTCTTCATTATTTTTTTCAAGTTCATAAATAATTCTATTTTTACAATCACTACAAACAGATAGCCCAATCTCTTCTGGATATTTGCACTTTTCATCGTTCCAACATTCGCTCATTTTCCTACTCTCCTTTTATCACATAAGCAATAATATCATTCTATATCAATTTATTTCCTTGCAGGGTGCTCTTATCATAAAACAATTAAATATAAGAACAATATACCATTTAGCCAATTTAATTATTTTATTTATATATTCTTCTATAATTAAATACTTCTGATATAAAAGTATTTCTATGACTTCTTCAAATTCTGAAAAATAACCGGTAAACGTGGATTCCCATTCTCCACTACTAAATTCAATTGGATTGGTTGCGGTTGAATCAGTGATAACATTTGTACTTGTAGTGTTTGAATATGTGCAACATGTAACCATTTATTCTCCTTTTAAAACATAAACTATATTATCATTGTTTTGACATAATGCCTATTTTGTCTCATACGGTTCACATGTAAAAATATTGTGCCTATCTAATGGACATTTTCCGCATTCTGACTTGTCAAATTGATGTACCCTTGAACCTCCACAACTTTCAGACTCAGCACAGAAATTTATTCCCGTGCAAACAACTTCTTTTCCGGTGTAATCTTCTTGCTTCACTTTTCACCTCTCCAATTTAATTACATAACTGTTTCTTATCATTGTTTTTCTAATTCTTCCAGCTTTGATTTTATTTTATCTCTGATTAGGTAGGCTGCTTTTTGTTTTACATCTGTTAGATTAGAATTATAATTATCACATATACTTTTTTCTTCCAAACAATCAAGACAGCATTCAGAACAGTTAAAAGTATTATAAGTTTTATAAAATTCACAGAGATAACAACACGCTAATAAATCTTGAATAGCATGGAAATTTATCCAATTTTCTTTTTCTAGTTTTGGATTATCAGCCAACCATGTCCACATTTCAACACTTAATTTATGAGCTTCTATTTCAGTCATTATTTCTCCTTTTGAATCATAAGCAATCTTTATGGTTCAAGACGTTTTATCAACCATATCCCACCAAGAGTCGGAGCATTCTTTTTCCCAACATTCTTGACAGCCACCAACAATAATTTTATTATCAATTTTCAAAGGCCAGTTGTCCATGTTTTTATTTACTCCAAAAAATACTATTAACAGTCTTTCCCATTGCATCAAATCTATTTAGCTCTATACCGTTAATATCTAAATGTAATATATAAAATTTATCTACTTCGCTATATTCACCTCTGTATATTTCATGATGCAAAATGAATTTGCAATCTTTGTTCGGGCTTGTAGTTATACATGCCTCATCATTATTAAAATGGTCAATTTCCCATCCGTCATAATCTTTCATATTTAATAGATTCATTACTGTCTCCTTTTTTAATTTAATTACATAACAGATCTTATTATTTACCACAAAGAGGACAAGTATCAGGCTTTACTAATTCATATTCTTTCTTGGCTCTTTTAACTTCCTTTGCAAGAGTTTCAATACTATTAGCTTTCATGCCTATATTGACTATTAGTTCATTTAAAGCTCCAGCCTCACTGTCAAGCTCATCCACCTCATTCCATAGAGCGATGGCAGTCTCAATATCTTTTTTAACTTCCAGATATGAAAAGCTACTTCCTCCAAGAATCTCATCCACCTCTTCCAGTTCAGCCAGGATGTCTTCTATGATCTCACAGGAATCTTTATCATCCTCGATCTCAGCACTCAGAAACTCCCCCTGTTCAATTAATTCTTCCAGTTCGTCCAGGTATGAGAAGGTTTCTACTTTTTCCTCAAGAGATTTTATCTCAGAAATAATGTGATTCATATCAGAGGTTTCTTTTTTCTTAAAAGAGTTGAGGGCTTTTATAGTGGTGTCAATGTCATCAATGTCCACGATCTTATTTAGATAACGAGACACATCTCCACCAGACTCAGCGAGAAGAAAGGGCTGGTCAATCTGATGCTGCATATTTAAATCAGAGAAATTCAAAGACTCTCTTATATCTTTTGGAATTCCTGTGCCAAAGGACAGGAACTCTTCATCATTTAATTTATAATAATTGCTTTTGTTATTTCTTCCACGAGCTATCACATCCTTTGAAGAAAGTGTGATCTTTACTTCGGTACCCTTCTGCCCATTACGAATAAAGGAATCTCCTGAAGGGGAGTTATCTGCGATCCATCTAATACCACGAATGATTGAACTCTTTCCTGAATCACTTGAACCCCTTATTACGTTTACGGAAGGAGAAAGATCCAGCACAGCATGTTTGTAAGCTTGAAAATTAGTCAGTTCGATTTTAGTAATCATATATATTTCCTCTTTCTATTTTTGTATAGTAGGTGTATTGAGTTAAAAGGCTATACCGTCATCAATAGCTACCTCGTCTAAATATTTTATATTTTTTTGTTCTGCTTCACTTAATTCTGAAACATGCCCTCGGTTATCTTCTCTCCATTCTTGCTCTGTACATGGCTTTAATTCCTTCCCGTGGAGATGCTCCCAAAAATCAGAGTTAGGTTGGTGGATGTATACTTTAAGCTTTCTTAAGAAGATTGTTTTTTTCACTCTGTATTCTACACTCCAAACTCCTGCATCTCTGTAGTACTGATCCCCACGCAGCCTTAACATGCAAATGCCTTCTATGGACACGTATTTAGGAAGCATGTATTTGAATTCTTTTTTCTTCGTAATCATCTTCACCACAGTGACTTCTTCATATATCATATCCATGTCCTTCCTTTTATATATCTTTCCAATTTATTCCACGTTTGATGCCATTGACTGCTCCCTTTGACACTTCAAAAAAGGAGGCTATCTCTCTTTGAAAAAGTCTCCCATCCTCTAGCAATAATTTAATGATTTTAACTTTTGGAACATTTAACTTTGCTCCATTATTTTTATCACCTTTTTGGGTGTGGAAGCCATAATCATGTGCATGTTTATTGTTTTCAGAATAAGTGCTCCATTCTAAATTAGATAGGTGATTATTAGTTCTGTCAGAGTCTTTGTGATTTATGATCTCTTTTCCTTTTACTTCTGGCAAAAAGGCTTCAGCTACCAGTCTGTGTACTTTTTTGTGTTTGGATTTTTTATCTTTATATAAGTGAGCTCTTATATACCCATCTATATCTATCTCACCTTTTAGAAATATTTCACTTATGTGACTCCATACCCTGCCACATTCCGTGACAGAGTAGAGTCCTTCATAGCCTTTAATCTCTTTCATAATTCTCCTTACCCCAATGAGCCATTAGAATTGCTTCTGCACGTCCGTCTTTTTTCCCCCCACGTTTGCCATAATATTCATGGTCAGGATATAAATCAGCAGCTAAAAGACAGGCAGCTTCTTTATCCCTTCCAATAGAGTACATCTTTTTCCAAGTAGCAGGTCTGACTAGAATACATTCAAGTCCTAACGTGCCAATAATTCCTAAGAGAACTCCATAACGTTTGCCCGTTGTGAACGTTGAGGCAACGCCTTGACGTGGGAATGATTGCTGAACCTCAATAATTACAATGGGATCTACTAGGGGTTCGAGAATTTCTACGACTGCTGGTATATTGATTTCTTTATCAACAATAGGCATGTCGTGAACAAATGAGAGATCTATCTCAGTATCTATAACAGCTATTGCTCCAGTGGCACCTGGGTCTATCGCCGAGATTACCATTTTGGAGCCCTGCTATTTGAGATTGCTGAAACTTCTTCCTCAATTTCTTCCCACTTGTCATTTACTTTTTGCAGCAGCAGTTCTTTCTGCCCTTCAGTGTGTCCTATGTAATGAATAAGCTCTTCCAAATTAGCAAATTCATCACCTTCCCATTTCTGCTTTTTCTTGCAATCCTTTTTATCTTTTCCTGTATCTGTTTTTAACTTATACAAGAACTTCAAGTTGGATGCAATGTTATCCACTCCATGTTGAAATAGAATATCGATGTAGCATTCTCGAAAAGGTCTGTCATTTCTAGACTTTGAAACTCGTGCTTTTGAAGTGATGCCATATGCTCGGTTCTTATGATTGTGTTTTTCGACTTCTGCGAGCCATATAATCACAGTGGCATAATAATCTAAGGCTACTCCACCTGTTCGATATTTAATCTGTGCAAATGAGAAAGCATTAATGGCCTGTTTACATTGTGAAACTATTATAAGATGAATCTTGTTTTCTTGGAGATCTCTAATGATAGACCGGAAGAAAGCGTGTGTCCCTTTCTGCTTTCCCAAACCATAAGTCCCTTTCTGTTTCTTTCCTTTGCCATCATCATCTTCATCTTCACCTTGTTTCTTTTTGTTGGCCTTAATTTTCTCTCCCATGAACTCCATTTCTTCATCAGAGGTAATCGAATCCCATGAATCTATGACGTATATGAAAGGTAGGTCAGGATCTTTCTTTGCTATGACCTCATAGATGTTGGTCATAAAATCTTGAAGAGTATTTGATCTTCTTGAAGGCTTAAAAAATCCCCCATTAAGAACATCAACCCCCCATAACTTCATGGATTTAAATCTAAAACCTTTCTCAGCATCGTCATAGAAAAACTGAAGCTTTCCTTTAAGTTTGTGATGACTCATGGCAACACACTCACCAGAAATAAATGATTTACCTGCTGAACTATCACCTACAATATTGGAGTAGCCATAAGGGAGATCCCCACCCACTGCCAGGTTGAGAAGATCTGATCCAGTGTAAGCTTCCCCCTGGATCTTTTTCTTCTTTCCCCTCTTCTTCTTTGATACTTTTTTAATTTCTTCTACGACTTCACTCGTCTTCTTCTTCGGCATAGTCTAACTCTCCATCTAAGACTGCATTAAATTTTTCCTCATCGACTCTCCATCGACCTGCCACTTTAACACCAATGCCCAAGTTCTCACACCAGTACCTAATGGTACCAGTGGAGACTTCAGCAAGCTCTGCAGCTTTTACTGTAGTAATATATTTACTCATTCATCTCATCCTTGGCATCTGCACAAGGGTCCCAAAGTTCGCAATCAGTACAATCATCATGCTCATCACAGTCTTTCCCGTACTTGTGGTCATTGGGACAGTCTGGATATTTCTTTTTGCTTTTCTTTGAAGACTTCTTACTCGATGCCTTTTTACTAGATTTCTTTGAGGACTTCTTTTCTTCCTTGGCTATAGTCTTGTTGCCTTTCTTAGAAGACTTGCCAGTAGGTTTCTTCTGCTTAACAGGGATATCATCTTCTTCATCCTCGTCATCATCGTCATCCTCATCTTCGTCCTCATCATCCTCGTCATCCTCATCTTCGTCCTCGTCATCCTCATCTTCGTCCTCGACAACTTTTTTAGATTTCTTAGACGATTTTTTCTTAGTCTTTACTTCTTCCTCATCATCGTCTTCATCATCGTCATCTTCGTCTTCATCAGCTTCATCTTCTCCAATAAAAGCAGCATGAAGCTCATCGTATGATACAATGATCATGTACTCATCGAGAGAATAAGTTTCATCAAGGATGTCCTCATCGATCTCATCTCTATCTAGGAATGCGAAAGACTTGTACTCCATGAAATTATATCCACCCTTAGACACTTCGGAAGCTCTGAACTGGATGGTACGGCCTTCTTCAAGGTCAGCAAATGCAACGAACTCTTCCTCTGATGCTTCTGCTTCTTCAAGAAGTTCTTTCTCAAAAAGAAAGTGAGATACTTCCCAGAGCTGAACACCTTCATCCTCATTCTTAAGATCAATGAGATTGTAGAATACTCTGTGCTTTGGTGCAAGATCTCTGAGCTCATCATCATCTGTCTCGCCCTCTTTCTTAAGGTGATCATGCTCTTCACATATAGGACAGGGCTTTCCAAAAGTTCTCTTAGGACATATATATGATCCTTCCTTTGGTCCAACCTTTGTGTGTACGAAAATATCAAGAACATAATCTTCAAAGCCAGCTTCCACTCCCTGAGGATGGTGCTTTGTTTTGACAGTGTAAGGGAGGATGTCAATTTTGTTCTTACCCTTTTTAGGTTTAAAGAACTTTACCTCTTCACCTTTAAAATCTAACGCACGAGACCAGTTACCGCCTTCACGATTTTTTGCGTTCTCCTGAGTCCGTTTCTTCATTGCTTCCCTTCGTGCTTCCTTGGAAGGTCTTTTTGCTGATTTCTTTGTGCTCTTTGTCATAAAATCTCCTTGATGTTTTTAGATATGATTCTGTTGCGATTGCTGTACTCCAGGCTACGATGATATAAAATGCAAATAATCCTGCAAAAAACATGAGCATGTATTGCAGTCCTGTCCAAGCCATTGCTAGAATGTATGCACCCATTAATCCACCTTTTTAGTTCCTGTTTTTTTCTTACGTTTTTTCTTGAGTGCTGCCTTCTGCTTATCTGAAGAAGAATCAGAAATTGTTCTGGGTTTACCTGCAGCAGTCTCAACAGGCTCTTCCCGTGGAGCAGAAAAATAACCACCCAATAGAAGCTTCACTAGATTCTCAAGAGATCCTTTCTTCATCTCGAAAGCTCTAACTGCAGCCCCCATAATCAGGTAATCATGATCTGCCTTAAGAAATTCTTCATGAGCTTCTTTGTACTCTGTCTTCATGGGAATTGTTGTTTCGATTGCTTTCTCAGTAATCTTCTCACCAGCATCTGCAGCATCTTCCCTGATTCCGTTTGCAACCTCTGCCCGTACTACTTCCAAATTCTCTTTTGCTTTCTTCCGATCATAGTCTGCATCTGCTGCTGCTTCTGCATACTCCATGTACTTAGAAGATTGTGTTATGAATTCTCTTTCCAGAGCGTGTTCATTGATTTGTAAGTCCTGTTCGTAATTAAGTTCTTTCATCTTTCCTCCTGTGTAGGTACTCTAATTCTTTAAGTATTACTTTCATTTGTTGTTGAGAGAAAACAAAAACTTCACCTGTAATATCCAAGCTTCCCACGATATCTTCTCTTTTGTTAATTGAGGCCATATTAGCTGCATGATCCCCCAAAGATTTTCTGATGCTTCGGTTTGTGATCTGCTCTATGGCAGGAACCCTTTTTTCATCAAGCTTGAAAAGATCAAGAGATCTCTTACATGCATAATGTCCCTGATCCAATAATTTTCTTATTTTTTCTTTTCCCTCTTCAAATGACAATCGTGGATGGCCCATTAAATCCTCCAATTGTTATCATGCTTTTATCCCTGTCATACACGCCCAGTTACCATCTACTTCTGAAATATCAGCTTCGATATCAAGAGGCACTGATATCCAATCCCACTCTTCCTGCAAATCATCACACATAATCCTTCTAAGGTTTGGTAATAGAAATTCTAATTCTTCAGGAACTACATCAAGAACTAATGCGTCATGAATCTGTCCTATTAGAAGTGTGTCCATTTTTTCCTGCTTTAAGAATTTATTAACATTGATGTACGATTTAAGTAGGCAATGAAAAGCAGATCCCTGAATACAATAATTCAAAGCATCATTCTTTTTCATAACTCCATCATACACAAAACCTGTTTTAGATTTAAGAAATCCTTTCTTAAGATACTCATTCCAAGTAGCGATCTTCCAATCTCTATAACCTGTAAATCTCTTGTTCCAGAGAATGCTTTCAACACTCTTTACATGCTTCTCAAACTTCATGTAGTTGGTGATTTTTTGATCAGCTAAAATCTCCTTTGCTTCAGGAGTCATTGTCTGCCATAAACCAGTTGCACATGATTTATAATAATCACCATAAAACTGAGGAAATACAAAGTTGTTCTTAGCCAGATATCTCTCACCACTTTTCTTATGCAGCTCCGGATTTAGAAAGAGTTCCTTTGCTGAGTCTAAGTGCATGTCAGTAGATTCATCTTTCAAGTAGGCAATCATCGCAGGATCGTGATGATAACATGCTGAAATTGTGACCTCTACTCCGGAGTAATCCACCTCAAGTAACTGTCTACCTGGTCGTGGAATAAGTCCTGTTCTGATAAGTCTCTGCATCTGCTCATCCCTCTTAGGGATGTTTTGAAAGTTTGGAGAATTGCTACTTGACCGCATTGTCTTTGTTGTGTGCAAATTAAAATTGGTTCTTATAACTCCATCTACCTGTTCTCTTAAAAATCCTGAAAGATATGTTCCCTTAACCTTATCAAGCTTTTTCCATTGAGCTACATGTTTAATGAAAGGGGCATCAAGCTGTGACAATGATTCCATGTCAGTGCTGTTCGCTCCTCCCTTTGTTTTTTTCAGAGGTGTGTACCCAAGAATGTCGTATACTAGGTGCCCCAACTGAGTATTGGAATCATAATTAAATTCCACTGGTTTCTTTGCTTTTCCTCCGTCCCATGCTTGAACATCTTCGGATGACATTATTTTTTTGTCTAGCCGATCTTGTTTCCTTTGTACATGAGCGTATTGTTTTTCAAAATAAGGGGCATTGCAATGCATTCCAATATCATGTGTTTCGGCAAAAGCAACTGCACCCTCCATAAAAAATAAAAAACCATTCAACCTGTCCTTCATTTCCTGTTTCTGTGCTTGATACAATCTGAAAGTAAAGATGGAGTCCAAAGCACAGTACCTCAACACATCCATTAATGGAGCTTCTTTCATTTTATTAAATGAGTTATTGCTCTTATCTTTGGATGTGATAAAGGGTTTCATGGAGTGTTCATACCCCTGAATTCCCTGTCGGAAAAAGGTCTGGTCTTTAAGGGAATTGCAATTGCCCCTGTTGTCAATCACATGACTGCCGATCATTGTATCCCAATACCAGCCCTTAACAGAATATCCTAGAATTGTACGGGTCCAAGAATTTTCCATTTTTAAATTATGCGCAATCTTCTTTATCTTAGGATTCTGAAGTATTCTCCTAAGAGCTCTCAGAAATTCCTTATCCTTAAACATAGGAAAGCAGACTGCTTTGTCTCCATCCATTGCAAAGGAAACACATAAAATTTCATGCCCTGGTGCGTGAGGCTTTAGTCCTGTTGTTTCATAGTCAAAAGTCACAATTCTTTCGTGCCGTAAGCTCTCCAAATATATGATAGCTGCCGAGACAGACGTTATGAGGAATAGCTGTTTGTCCTCAACCACATTATTAGGAAAGGGTTTCTTGTGAGTTAGTGCATTTGTAAAGCCTCTGTTGAATTGTTCTGTGAAGGGAATATCTCCATCTCTCATTAATACATCTTTTGTTGAGTGAAGTGGAAATACCCATGCACCAAGTGCCTGGTCAGGAATAGCTCTATTGGTCCATTTAGTGACTCCCGTGCCTTCCATTCTATCGTCCAAAACTGACTTAAGAGCGTGTTCGCCAAAAACAATGATCTTTTCTGGTTTATTCTCTTCTATGAACTTTTGCAGATTGGGTCGGCAGAGGTTAAGTTCCTTATTCCCGAATTTCTTTGAATTGCACTTCACAGCGTATGTAGTCCAACAATCCTCTTCGTGATTGATATCCAGACTTCGCATTTTTCGCTTTAGCATTCCACCTGTAGCTCCTGCGTATGGAGAGCTCTTCTCATCCTCTCTTTGTGAAGGGTGTTCCTTCACCATAAGGATTTTCTTTTTGCCCTTACCATAAACTGGAAATTTTGGAGTGGTGCAGTTTTCATGTAATCCACAGGCTTCACAACCCTCTTTCTTTGGTTTCTTAGCTGCTTTCTTTTTCACAGTCTTTTTCTTTACAGCAGGTTTCTTATAGAAGCTGTCATCACTCATGATTAAAAACCATATGGGCTCTTAATTCTTGTAAGTATTGAAGTACCTCATCTGGAGTTTGATCGGTCCTGCTTTCAGTAGTAATGCAAGCTATTGCTGCCAATAATAATTGACCTTCCTCAGTTTCACTTAAACTTTTGATATTATTCGTCATAAACTTCCTCCTCTATAAAATGGGAATTGAGATAGGGTTTATTTATCTCTAAAGCGTGAATGACTCTAACCTTTTCATCTTCATCGGATTTCCCATGTCTTTCAACGAGCTTATTGAATCTAAAAGAATGCTTCTTTTTAACTCTGATGCTTTCTTCTGATTCCCCACTAACCTCATCGCCTTTGTTATGTCCCTTATTGATACCTATCATCCGAGAAACATGTGCCAATTTTCTAATGTCCTCTGCAGTGTCATCCTGCGCCATATCCTTAGATATAGTTGCTCTGGAGCCCTGTGTGGCCCCTAGAATGCAGCAGTTGAGCTCTTTGGTAGCATCAGCCGTTGTTTGCCATGTATGATTGATAGAGTGCCTCTGATCGCCTCTGGGGGCATCTGGTTCAGGAGCCATGATATCCATATAGTCTATAACAATTAAATCAGGTATAAATCCGTCTTTAAGATTTTCGACTTTTAAGATTTTCTTCATTTCTGCAATATTAAAAGCTCCTCCAGGAATGCATTGCAATCTGAAGTCACCACCCTTACTCATTTTCTTAATCTGTTCAATCTTCTTCAAAGCCACTTTCTCAACGAGAGCTTTCTTCTTTTCTGATTTGTATAAGATATCTCCATCACTGTCAAAGAAAGGAATTTTAACATTCCTCTCTCTTGCATAAGGAGAGTCACTTTCAGAAGTTTCGAGTATGAAGGTGCCACATATATTTCCATAAATACGATCATTGATATCTTTCTCAACCATTTCGAGTGAGAAAAATATAACCTTCAATCCACGAAAAAACCCTCTCAAAGCCCAATCAATCATAAAGAATGATTTACCCCTTTTCATTGGAGCAGATAAAACAACAAAATGACCCCTGCAAAAAGCAGAGACCAGTTTACCAAGTGCTCCAGGAAGAGAAAATAAAAATGTGCTTTCATCTCTATTGAAAGTTCGTTCAACAGCTTCTTTAGAAAAAGGACTTGTTATGCCGGAAGTTGGTCTTTCAACATCCTTATAAGTTTGTCTGAGAATATCAGCTTTTGTAATATCATTTTCAGATACCGCAATTTTGATATCATCCGCAAGAACATCCAGAGATCTCTTTTTGAAATACTTCTCAGTCTCAGATAGAACAAAAGAGGTGTTAAATTTTTCTCTGTCATATTCATCTGAGATCGAGATTAGAAAGGAATCGATGATGTCAACTAAGTCTTCATCGAGATCCTCTTTCTTAGATTCAAAAACATTTTCAATGGTTTCACCAGGTGATTTCTCAAAGTCAAAATAATAATCACTGCACCATCCAGCTACAATCTTAATGAAGGGAGTCTTGAGGAGATCTAATCGCAGTATCGGTTGTACGTCCTGGATAAATCGATCGTCAACAATCATTCCCGTTATAAGATTGCGCTCAGTGGCAGCATCAAGCTTTTTCCGTTTTATCTTCGCCATTGCTCACCTCTAAGCACTAAATGAAATTGCGTACTTTCCTGACTTTTTAATTGTTACTTCTTTTTCTGGCATGAGTCCAACCATTGTGTATTTGAGATGGTTGACAAGAAAGTCCACCAATCCCCATGAGCTATTTCCCATGTTTCGAGATCCTGTAACATTTATTTCTTTACCTTTAAATGCACAGTTTTTTCTTGCAAGAGAGCGTACCGCACTTTTCTCTTCAAGTTTTCTGCCTTTCATAGACTCCTCCTAGTTGTAATATGTATGTATCAATATAAGTCCGATTTTTTGTGTTTTCATGAGAAGCTTTAATCTCTGCGTCCATTTCTTCCGGAGTTCTAACGATTTGTTTTTCTGACATATGACCTCTCTTTTAAATAGATTTGTGAAAGACCACTCCAAGGAATGATCAATCATAAAACTACTTCTTTGTAAGCTCTGCAATTTCTTTCTGAAGATCTTCAATGGACATATTCTTAATAGAATCATCCTGTTTTTCAGCAAGGATTTCAAGGTACTTCTGAAGCTTCTCTTTCTGCTCTTTCTTATCAGATTTTTCTTTGTTTTCTTCCTTCTTAGTTTTAATAACGTCCAAGACAATATCGAATTTTAACTTGGTGATAGCGTCTTCTTTTGTTACTTCTTCAAGATAATCTTCTTCTGCTGTCTCGTTCAATTCTCTTTTAAGCATCTTTGCTACTTTATTAAGTTCAGACAAAGAAAGATCATTAAGATCTTCAATAGTGAGTCCCAGATGAGATTTAGTTTCAAATCTTACTTTTTTTCGTATTCCTTCTTTATACATAATGCCTCTCTAAAATTTTATTTTCATTAATCGTTTAAATGCTCCCTCAACTTTCACATAGAGATCATTTCTAACTGTGGAAGAAAAGCCTAAACCAGCAAGCTGATTCTCATCAGTCTCAACTTCTACCTTAGATCCGAGTGCTTCAAAGAACTTCTTATACTTCATGAGATCCTCTTTCAAGTACTCATTAAGAAATCCTCTTGGAGTATCCTCTGCCTGGCACTCCTTAAGAAAGAAAAAGAAATGCTTATTACCAGTTTTCTGATCATCCCAATGGTTAGGGCTGAACATTACTGAGGAGACAGGAACAAACTGCTGTGTAGTTACTCCCCACATTTCTTTGGAAGCATTAATCTCCTCTAAAGAATTAAGAAGAGTCATTCCCTTCACACGATCAAATGTGATGGTTGCTACAGTAACTTCCTCACCCTTTTTAATGTTATGAGGATATGAAAAAGAATAAATCTGACCATCGCACTCTATCTCAGCGGTGAATCCAGTCATACTTCCTCTGTGAGCATAGTTCTTAACGAAGAATTTATAACGTCCCTCTTCCATTGCATCAATGTTTGTCCAGGCTATATTCTCTACTGCAGGTGTTCCCTTAATAGGTTCTTGAATATCTATATCAAGAAATCCAGATGTAGTTCTGTGTTTGGGCATTCTGTAATAAATTTCATTTCCACCAGGCTCTATGCAATGTGCATCAAAGTCATTTTTGTTGTGCTCACCATCATTCCACTGAATAGAGAAACGAAGAACACCATCAACATTTCCACCAGCTCTTTTAACATTGGCTTTAATACTGTCAGCTACACCGCCATTGTATGACCAGGTGAAATTATTCTTCCACTTGAATAGACTCTTCTCATCTTTTTTCTGAGAGGTAACGAGATTCATAAAGTTTCCTGAATGTCTTTGCTCTACTAAAACTGAAAGATCTTTTGTCTTTGGAAGAATAGTATTTATGAAATCATCAATAGAAATCTCCACAACGCCTTTGAACAGTTTTGGCTGCATGGTGATGCTTTGCTTCATTTCATCGAAGATATCATCTGTAACTTTCTTACGGACATCTCTATTCAGATACAAAACATTATTAACAGTGACATCATCTATGGAAGCAGTGCGTCTCTTAAGAGCTCCAAGTAATCCCTGTTCCTTAAGTTCAGCCTTGGCATTCTCTACCTGTTTAGGACTGTACTTAGGTTTGGGCCTTTTGTAACTGTCTGGTGCCATGATATTTTTTTCAAACTTATCCACAGCAGCATTGATTTCCATTCCTTCAGAAAGCATTTGAAGAAGTTGTCCAATTGCATTGTTACGCATTTTTGATACAGGATTATTACAGTTATTCCAACACCAATTTTCTCTCTGATGTTCTTTTAACTCATCATATACTTTTTTGTAATCAATGAACATCTTAACTGCACTTTGAAATTCTTCGCCTCTGTAAAGAGTTCCCTGTTCTATGAGCTCAAGAACAACTTCACATGATTCAGTGGTGAGTTCCTCAAGAGATCTTTTGAATACTTCTTTGTAAGTGCGAATCATCCCTGTTGCTTCATTTCTTGAAACACTGCTATCAATGAATCTTTTATAACTCACAGGCAGTCCATAAAAAAGATGCTGCCATTCTACTGATGAGTCTGCAAATTCAAAGTTCCTATCTGTTCCAAGTGATAGACTCTCTGGAATAAATATATCTCTTATGGCAGCAGACTTAACCAATCGTGACATTTTCTTTGCAACAGTTTTAAAAGGACTTTCAAGATCTTCGATATCCCATATAGAGACAAGCTTGTTGTCTTCAATTGTTACAAGGTTTCCGTACGCACGAATAAAACTTTTACAGCAGTTGCAATCATACTCTCTGTTCTCTCTGTAAATTTCATTTGTTCCTGCAGGAAAGCTTTCCAGATAAGTGTTCCAAAGATCTTCCTTCTTAACGTTTGTTAAGAAAAGAGGTGGTGTTTCTTTGGTCATTTTATCCATGTGTTCCTGTTGTAAGACTTTAAAATCTTTAAATTCCATCTCTTCCTCCGAGTTTATATTTTATATTCCGCAGTATCCGCAGGGTGGATTATTTTCAATGTACTTATGTTCCTTCCCACAACCTCTACATTCGTAATATGCATCTTCTTTAGGTTGTGTCAGATGATATCCTGCAGCTTTGAGTCTTTCTGTAGGAGAAAGACTTGTGACATCGTTCCTGGCAGCTCTGAGCCTTTCTCCTGCAGACATCCGAGCCTCAGTCATCTTTGTAATTTCTGTACTATAATTTCTCGTGTCGGTTGGCATACTGTACAACATTTCTACAAAGTCTTTTGGTGTAGGAAAAACTATATGGTCTAGCATGGGTTTTATAATAGAAGTGTGAAGAGGTACTTTTTTCTTTATGAGATATATCTTTTTGTACTCCTGATAATTCAGGATTCCCATCTGCCTGTGAACCACTTTGAATTTTACTGTAAATCCTCCATCATCTATAAGGTGATAAGCATCTTCAATTTCCATAGACTCTTCCAACTCTTTCTGAAATAAAAAGTGAGACACATCCCAAAGCTGTACTTTATTTCCTGGCTCCATATGATCAATGATATAATACAGAGCTCTTCTTTTAGCTTTATTTTCAGAATTATCACATACAGGACAGGCATCATCATGATTCTTTTTAGGACAAAGCACTCTTTTCCCCTCATGTGAATGGACAAAGGTATCAAGAATGTAATCAAGATGGCCCTCGGGAGCTTCAAAGGGAATAATAGATATTATATTCTTTCCCTCTTTAGGTCTGAAGAACTCCATGCCTCTGGGATTTATATAATCATAGGGTTTAGATTCATTTCTGTATGACTGTGCTCTTTCTTTAACTCCCTTAGAAAGTATTGTATTTTTCATGCCATCCTCCAGATTTTAATTTTATTATTTTTTCCTTCAACCGCCATATTCTGAGAGCTCCAAGCCTGGCTAATTTGTATCTGTCTTCATCCGTCCACCTGTAAGGCTTTGATGCACTGACAGGACTCCGGACTCCTCGCACAGAATATTTATTTCTCCTTCTGGTAGTATTTTCTACCACTACCAGTAGTCCTGCTCTCTCAGGTATATTTTCTAATGCAAATTTAATATCCATATGATCTGGAATTGCAAAATATAAATTCTTTATCATGACATTTTCATGCTCATGTCTTTTTTCTTTATCTTTTTTCAGATCGGCTTTGCTTATTTTTATTTCAATCTCTGTAGCATAACCAGAAGAGGATAATACCACCAGGTCTAATTCATAATTGAACATTCCCCAGGATACGTTCGGCACAATTAAATTACGTCTCTTGTCAAAGAAGTCTGATAAAACGCATTCCATTTCTAAGGTGGTTATTTTGCTCATAAATTCCTCCAAAAAATATCCCCCCTGTCTCTTAAGCAGGGGGGACAAACATCATATATCTTCTTTTAGCAATTACATTAAGAGCAATCATGCTCTAACTTGAATCTCCTGTAGTCATGTCCTACAGGTAACGTATTTGTAACCAGCCCTAAAGGGCAAGGTATAGCATAAAGCTATTGGCACCGACATGATTTGAACATGCATGTATCACCCGATTACTTGGTGGGTAATCAATCCTGGGCCGTGTGACACTTCCCCTTCGACATAGTGTATACCAATTCCACCACAGTGCCTTAAAAATCCCCCCTGCTGACAAGGCGAGGGGGGCCGAACTGTTATGCTTAATACTAAAGTTAATCCCACATTCATGCCTGTAGGTGGCAATATTTACACCGTCTAATGACTAAGTGCTAAGATGAACTGGCAGGGAGTGACCCTGCATGTTGTCTATACAACCAGCCCTGTAAATCTTATACAAAAGTTGTGTTGAGTAATGATTCAATTTTATCTGTTCCAATTTCTCTGATGTAATCTGCAATTTCTTCATCTGTTGCAGGACGTATTGCATCTTTGGCTGACTTAGATGTAGACATGGAATTACCAGAGTCATGTCGGGATTTGTCTGGGAAAAGATTGCTGCTGCTTCCTCTGTTCATAGTAGGCATATTTAATGCGTAGTTGTGTCCACCTTGTCCAGTAACAGGAACAATTATAGCTCCTTTGTATGCACCAAACATAATACTATCAGATTCATCAGTTGTGATTTTGATTTCTTCATCTACAATGGCAGACACAAGCTCTGCTACATATTCAGATCTGCATCCAAAATCACTGTTGTCTATAATGTCAGCAATTTTTTTAGCTTTTTTCGACATCTTTTTTACAGGTTTTTGTGGACCGTATCCGTTTTTCTCAGACCATAAAGCTGTGCGCTTACTTAGATAAGCTGCTATTCTCACTTCCATCTCTGTCAGTTCTCGCTTTTCTACCACCACTTCTTCTGACGACTTAGTTTCTTCTGCTGCATTGTCCATAGTTAAGACCTCTCTTTTGGTTTTTGGTTTTTGGTAATTCGGGGAGGAACTGAATCGAACAGTCCTAAACCACTTTCGTCCCAAGTAGCTACCAAGGCAACGCATACACCCCGTAAGACTATTTTGTTGTTTTAATACTTAAGATAGGAAGGCATAAACCCACAGGCTCAAATTCTACTGCAGGTTCATACCAGCTAAAAGGTTCCTTCTGTGTTGCGGTGATGACAGGCTCCAGTTTTTTAGTGTGTTGAGTATCATCTCCGGCTTCAAAGTGAGATAGAGGATGAATACCTTCTTCAAATTCAAGAAGTAACATATTTGCTACATCAACCAGGTGCTCTCTGTTACCTGTTTTTTGATATTTTTTTAATCTGAGAAATGCAGATCCAATTCTGTCATAGGCTGGTTTTTTCGGATCATTAATTCTATATCCATATCGATAAGCTCCAAAGATCAATCGGTTTCTCATGAGCTGTTCAAATTCACCGGACCATTCCGTTTCAGCCAGACTTTTCTCATCATGCATTTCAATTGGTATGAATGAGTCTTCCTCTATCCCACATTTCCACTTCCAAAGATTTAATATAAAATGATCATTTCTCATAAGCTTTCCTTATTTTGTTTGGTTATCTATATTATGTAAAGTGAAGGGATGATCGTGTTGACTTTTTTAAAAAAAGTTAATTTAATAACTTCAGGACCATTTCCCTTAAAGTTATAGAACTCCAAGCTATGAATGCTCCAACTAAGAAACTTATAATAATGTATTTAAGTTCCCAATTCATAGCACAATCCAATCAATATAATGATCAATCCTAGAAGAGCAATTATCATGAACAATACTGTAGGATCATATTCAATAAATGCTTTCCAAAATATAATTTGATCTTTGAACCATTTTTTCATATTACTGCTCCTTCTTTGCAAATACACATCTTATGGATTTTGCATTAGCTGGAACTATATGAATGGTTCCACCAATTTTGTAGCAGTTGTTCAGGTGCTTCATTTCATACTCAGTTATTTCTATAGAACATGAGCTCATAAAAATAACCGCCAGTAGTAAAATAATTCTTTTCATCTTAATCTCCTTTTTTATTTTTAATTTCTTAATTAGCCTTATGGTTCATAGACATAATGCCTATTTTGTCACATTTGACAATGACATCCAGTGGGTAGGTGTGTTTACATAATTACACCAGAACCGCTTATGTCTTGGATTATATGCCTTAAATGTTAAATCTCTAATTCTTTCTAACCTACCGTATCCGTTGGACTCATCACTAAATTTAAGCTTAACAAGTTCTTTTCTTTTAGGCAGGCTTTCTTCGATATTTATCCATTTCATGTCTTATCCCTATTTCTTAATTTCTTCATTACTGGTAACTTTATTTTTTTATTTTGATTTCTAATATTCCTGTTTGTCTCTATGAATTTTTGAAACAAAAACGTATAAACCTCTATCTTGGCCCCACAAAATGGACAAAAAGAAAAAAGGTTTTCTTCAGGCGTTCCAAGATTGCTAAATTCATATTGACCACCACATGAAGTCATATAATAATCTTTTTCTTTACTTTCGGCCCATTTACATTTTTTCACATTCACCCCTTGTTAGATAGATCCAATATCTAAATCACTGTTGTCAAAATAACCTGTGTCTTTTATAACCTTAACTATTGTAGATACCAGCGTTACTGAAGCACCTTGCTGTGTTGAATCATGCGAGATAACAAGTCCGTCACCTTCAACATGGCATATTGAAAAATCTCTTTTGCCTATGTAAAAATGAAGCAATAATTGTTTAATGGCATCATGTTGATTTTCTACTTTTTCAAATAAGTTGTTACATATTTTTATTTTTCTTTGTATTTCATTTATCATTTTCCCCTCCATTTTTTCTATAAGACAAAAGACAGCTTATGTACTTTAAAACATAACTGTTATTATCATTGTTTTAGTGTTGCCAATCTACCATAGCAAGTTTCCATTCTTCAGAATTACTATTGCAAGTTATACAAACAGATTCTTTAATTCTGCGTCTTTGACCACATATAGTACATTGTTCGTGTGTTTCATTTACTTTTAAAAATTCACCTTTCATTATTCTCTCCATTTTATCACATAGGCAATCTTTATTATCGTTATATCATTTTAAATTCTTTCCAAGTTTTTTCTGACCCACTCTAAATCAATCTTGTTTAACTTTTGTGATTCTTTTTTACAATATATACAATTCCATTGTCTAACAGAATATCTAGTATTTTTATAAATAACAAAACTAAATTTATATTTATGTATACCAATTTTACAAAGTAGTTTTCTAAACATTTTTTCTCCTTTAATTACATAGGCAATATTATCATTCATCAATTTATTTCTGCTTCTTTCCAGTGAGTAGGAGTATTTACATAGTCACACCAAAATCTTTGGTGTCTAGGATTGTATGATTTAAAAGTTAAATCCTTAATCCTATCTAGTCGGCCATATCCGACACTGCCGTCACTAAATTTAAGAACAATAAGTTTTTTTCTTTTTGGCAATTCATCATCGATGTCTATCCATTCCATATTTCCTCCATTTAAATCATAAATTATATATCGTTTTTATTTTTCGATTTTTCCAGTAAATTTATATAGTTGAATAAATTTTTATAATCATCCATAGTCATGTCACCATAAGGTTTGTTTCTTAGATGATTAGTTTTTTCTTTTAAGATTTCAATTTGTGGTTTTTTTATAAAGCCATTTTTTTTCAAGTTTTCCATGAAAGATTCTACATCTGTATGCATCACATTTATTATTTCCCACGCTTGCTCTTCTGTTATTTGAATTTGTTCCATGATTTTTTCTCCTTTTAATTACATAAACTTTATTATCATTCATCTTTTTATTTCCTTTGCTTGAAATAATTACACTTGTCTGATGGCACAATTATAAATTGATCATATTTACAAATTACAGGTAAATTCTCAATGTGTCCATAATTACAATTTTTGCACTCGTAGAATTTTTTAGTCCAATGTTTATTCATAATTATCTCCTTTTGAAACATAAACTATATTATTATTGCACTGATAATAGTAAAAGTGAATAAAGTTAATTTAGTTATTTCTTTCATATTTGCCAACTCCCATACGACCAATATCCAACTTGTATTGTGCATTCTGTACAGAACACTTCCATCTCAACCACTCCACATTCTTCAAAGAAATGAATAGTGGTGAATTCCTTGTTCCCACATCTTTGACATTTCAAAGGACAACCTTTCTCATCGATGAATCCTTCATCAACCATTCTTTTGTAATATTCTGCGTGATCTTCAATGGAATCTTCAATCACTTCAGGATCTTCTTCCTTCTTACACTTTGCATCGAAGGGTAGTATAAGAGGAACTGTGAAATCTACGTCACATGTATACCCCTTGTTATAATTACATCCTTCACATATTTCTTCCATCACATTCCTCCATCTCTTTTATTTTCTTATATTCCCTTGGTGCAAAATTAGTAGCATTACAATGTATGCATTCATCATCCCTAGAGAAGATAGGTCCACCACAGAAAGGGCATTCATACATCTTTGGCTTTGCTTCAAAGTGTTCTTTCTCAATCGAGATCCGGAAAGCCCTTTTGATATGATGTATTATAAATCTGTTTATTTCAATAGCTTCCAGTATTTCTGCTGATATGTCTGAGAGTGAAAATTGAAAAGTCCGTATGCCACGCATAGCTCGAAGAACTGTAGTTTCTCTATAACCATCAGCAAAAGCTCCAATAAGATCAATGCCATCTTTAGCCAGTTCTTCTGCTATATGCATTAAATCAATTTTGTAGCATGTGACATCTTGACTGCTTGGGACTCCTCCCTCCGCACTGAATGGAAATTGAGGCTCTGAATAATGTCCTATAAATCTCTGTTCATATTTCATGGCTCTCGCCTCCTATTAATAATTTTACGAAAGCCCTCCTTAGAGAGCAAACGTAAAATTACTATCTCCAGATAATAAAATTAACATACTTTCCAGTATACTTCTCCAGCCACTTTTTAGAGTATCTGACGTAGGCTCCGTTATGGACCGCATATCCCTTTAAAGCATTCCCATAAGGATCATGCACAATATAATTTCCCTCATTGTCTTTATCGACCAGTAAAATTATGTGCCCACCTTTGAGTCCTCCAAGTTTATTGGTGCCGATTATTACAGGCCCATACTTGAGACACTCATCAATCTTGTCCAGGGTGTGTTTTTGTTTTCTCTGAAAATACAGAGCAGTTCCTTTAACACCATTGCGCCATAGATATTTATCTATACCTGCGCATTGTACTTGAGGCCAGTAAGAAGTAGATCCAGAAATCCATGTAAACTTTCTTTTGATCTTTTCTCCTATGCCAACCTTTCCAACACTGTCTTCAACATCATCAAAATAATTCATCAACCCTTCATCATCTTCTGCCACAATGTTAGGTGTGTAAAAAGACATGAACATCCAAGCAGAAGTAGTATAGCATTGCCAACTACCCCTGAACTTCCCTCCAAAGCTGTGATTATTTCTCTGACTGTTATAACCGATCTTCCTCATAAATCCCCCCTACGAGTTATTTAAAGCTTCTTCCTTGCTCGGCATTCTGCCGCAAGTACGACTCTCTTCACAGTAGCCCATCTTCTCGCATTTAGTCAAGAAGTATGCGTTTGCAATAAAATCCCACTCTGCATCAATAACAGAAACAGCTTCACGAATATCTTCCATAAGATCTCTGTATTCTTTGTAAGCTCTTTCACATGCTCTGGTGTTATACATGTACAGCAATGCCCTAAGATTAATCTTGAGCATTATTTTTGTGAACATCCCAAGAGGAAGAAGATTTGCAGCATCTTGTTTTGAAACTCCCAGGTCAATGAGCTCCTGATATGACTTTGAAAGCAGCTTCATATTTCCCATATAACGTCTGGTAGCTTCTTCCGATTTCATTACTGTTTCAGGAACATAAAACTGAAAGTCACTGCCATCAACAAACCTGGTGCTTTCCTGTAACCTGGTGGTGCCTATAATATGAGTATACAGCTCACGAATTACCCTGGCTGAATATTCAGATATTTTAAGAATTACATCAGGATATTCCAACACTCTTCCGTGATTGGAATTTATGCACTCAATCCCAATCTTTGCTGATGGTTCCTTGTCCGTACAAATTGCTGCTGCTTCGCCCATTAATGATAATGGGAATTCTGTCGCTCTGATTACTTCAATCATTTTCTACTCCTGGTCCGGCCTTGTTTGATAAGCTTTAACATCTTTGTCTTTGCTACAGAAAGATTCAGCTCTGTTTTCTACTACCTTGCCCTTCATTTTTTTCAGGCACATCTTACACGTTACCTGGGATTCATCTGTTGAAGAGTAAGATAACATTGAGGCATTATGACAAAAAGCATTGCCTTCAAATTTGTAATGAGTAATGTCCGACATCTACTTTCTCCCCATTATGCCAAACATAACCCAAAGAATGAAAGCATTCAGCCATCCCATAAGTGTATACTCTGGACTTAATGGCTTATCCTGAATATAATATGCAAGACTGATCCCTGCACAAAAGCAAAGTGAGATGGTGTACATCACACTTATAGCAAAAACCAGTAATGGCAGCTTCCTTTTAAACTTCACTTTCTTAAATCTGTAATACTCTCCAGGAGACAATAAGTCTTTTAATTTCAGCATACGTTACCTTTTTTCCTTATAAGATTTCCATTTCGCATATATGGTCGCTAAAGAAACTCCAAAGTGATCTGCAATATCCTGCATCGACATCCCCTGAAGTTTCATAGACCTTATATCTTCTCCAGGTACGTCAACATACCTGGGATGTTTGGGACCTAGTTTTACTTCACGATCTTTCATCTTTGCTTCCTCAGAACGAGGAGCTATCGTCTTTCCTGTCTTTGCCAAAGAAATCTTTTCTCGTGTCTCTTTGGAATGCTTCTTACCATAAAAATGATTTTCTTCCCCAGACTGAGATTCACTTATTCTTTGCTTAGTTTTTTCTGTGTGCTTATATCCCACCATATGAAGTCGTATATGATCTGCTGTAAGCATCTTTTCTAAGTTCTCAATGGCATTGTTAGTACCATCTCCATCTTTATGATGAATAACAAAACCATCCCCTTTGGTAATTATATCATCAGGATTGTTTTTGTTCCATATCTCCTGATACACATAACTTTGTGAGTGTGGTTTTTTACTGCTCTTGTTTTTCATAACGTTATCCACCATTTATTCGCCATACACGTCGTATTCGGATAAATCGATGTGTTCTTCATCCCCAAATAATCTGTCAATGACTTTATCTGAAAGATGATCTATTCTGTTGTCCAATTTGGAGTCATAAACATCAGCTCCAGCACGATCCATCTCATCTCTAAGATTCTCTCTTATTTCTATTCTCTCAGCCAGTTTTTGGTGTTTGATAGCTGTCTTATCCTTTCTCAGACTGGTTTTAAGCGTCTCTACGGGCTTTTCCAGATCTTTGTTGAACTCTGCCCTAAAATAGCCCACAAAAGAGTCCCAAAAGCCATTTTTGTAAGAAATGAGGTGTTGAGGAGCATACTTAATCTTGCTGTCTCGGACAATTTCTCCAATCCACTTTGCATGAATTGAATATACCCCTTTGATTTCATCATTTCTGAATGATTCCATCTTTTCTTCCATGAAATCCCCGAAAGAGTTAAGCGCAATGGTCAAATAACGCATGTTAGCACCCTTTAGAGAATTAGAGAAGGCTAACTTATTATAAAGCTTAACCAGTTCGGGATAACGTGCCTTAACACGCTGACTTCCAAGAACTGGAGGCTCAACGAATAACCATAAGGCCAACGACTTTCCAGAAGTATCCATCATATTAAAAAACATTGTCTCCAAAGATACTTTTTTACCGTTTGGATAGAAAGCAGGGTCAAAATAATTGTTAATATTAGTGAACATTTCCTTAATTTCGTCATCCGTGAACTTATGATGAATCCACTTGTTAAGTCCTTTCTCTTTGAACCACTCTTTATTCATTACACCGCCATAAGTAGAAGCGATGTGCTTACCAAACTGTCCAGCCTTTAGTCTCTTCACATGTTTACTAACGGAACTGTAAACTTTAGATTCAAGCTTAGAGTGTTTCTGTACATTAGGTAACATATTATAAAAAGTAATTAGTGAGTTTTCCTTAGTTGTGTTTTTCTTAAGAGAATTATCTGATGTCTCTTTCTTTGAGACACTATTAGTATCTTTGATACTTGTATTACTAACTGTATTATTATCTTTAACCTTTTCTTCCTGGGGGTATGGAACATTTCTTCTAGGGGTCATAGCCTCTAAATACTCATTTTTGAGTTGTATTAATTTGCTATTTGTTCCAGAATAATGTAAAATAGCCTCTGGATTGTAGATTCTTCTTTGAGCTAGGTGTTTAGTTCCTTTGTGATAAATGCTCAAAATAATGATGTGATTTTTCTCCTTTAGTTGAGAGATCCATCCACTAACTGATTTTGTGCTTTTATCATATAACTTAGCAAAGTATGCATTTCCACTCCAGCAAAATCCAAATTTGTTCCATAGAGCTGTTATCTCTCCATACAAAAGTTTTGCATTGGGAGTGAGTTCTCTATCATATCTAACAATAGCTGGAATATTTGCATAGTAACCTGGTTGTTCTTTATTTGAATCATCTTTAGTGTTGAAGTTTTCTTCATAATTAAAATGTTCATCAAGAATATCTGTAGAATCATCCATGCTTTACTCCATCGTCTTATAAAGCAGTCCAGTAACACCCTGCTTAATTTTAAGATAGCCATACTTGACCAATCTCTTTTCGAGCTTCTTTTGTTTTCTGTAAGAAAAACCTGTTGCAATCTTAATAACAGATCTCTCCACACTAAACTGACCAGCTCTTAGTTTTCCACGTAGTTTAACTGTAGCTTCAAACTCTTTAAGTTTTGCTAAAAGATATGCAGCTTCCAATCCATGATGTCTAACAACTCTTCTGTCAAACTCATAGAATGTATCACCTGTCATAAACTCAATAGCTGATTGTTCATGCGGAGGTATGTAATACTTCCCATCTCTTACCTTTGCATGTTCTAGCCTCATCTTAGGACTTTTAAAATCCCTGGGCATCTGCTTATAATTTCTTTCTTTGGATGTCCATCTAACTCTACTTAGTTTCTCTTTTCCAACGGGTGGAGTTTCTTCTCTTATTCTTTTGAGTTTGTCTTCACCAGTTGTAACTACTTGCTCATCCATATTTTAACCTCCTTGGTTTTGTAATATTTAAAGACAAAAAAAGCTCGACAACTTCCCCCACTCATTTCTGAGCTTCCCACGGAGGAGTTGTCGAGCTTTAATTCTAAAAGGTTTGCAGAATCGTGGGAAGCAAATTGTGCAAACTGTTTAGCTGTGTTATATTTAATTTTATTGTGGTGATTGTCAAGAAGTAATTTGGAATTGGAAGGATACGAAGTCTCCTATAGGGCAATGTGAATCCTACATACGAACCAACCTATGTAGGAAACTATACCGCACCGCAACGACCTATATAAATAAATTATAATAGCAAAATAAAAATGGATCTTGCGAGACATAATTGTCATCCATATGAAAAGGTAAAAAGTTAAACAAACTAATAAAATAAATGATGGTAAACAAAAGAGGGTTCGGGATGAATGATTCGCAAGGCTCATTCAACAGTCTCTTTTCGCTTCCTTGTATATATTATGTAAAGTAATGGGCCAATCGTGTTGACTTTTTTTAAAAAATTCACTTTTTAGCATCTTACATCTATTTTGTTTTCTTCAGTCATTATAAGTTTAGCCATAGGGTCAGTATCAATATAATAACAGACTCCACAATAAGGACACCAGAGCTCTCCATCTTCTTCAGTAAATCGATGGGGAGCTACTTTGTATAGTCCACAACATATTCCCCATTGCCATTTTAAATCTTTATCTCCCATTATTCTACATCTCCAGTAAGTCTCTTAAACATAGTATCTCTGATGACAATACTTCTTATTGCTCCAGGTATCTTTCTCCAAGGACTTCTATCCTCTACACCACATCTTCCCTTTGCAATACCATAAGCACACTTCTCACAACTGTCATTAATAAAACAAAAAATACATGTTGCATGATAGAACAGTGGAGCCTGTCTGTTATTCTTTAATGCTTTTAAGAATTCAAGACATTGTTCTTCTTTTACTTTCTTAAGAAGTATTTCATCTTCCTTAGAAAAATAATCAATATCTTTCTTAATAGATCCATTCTTTTTAAATTCATTGAGTGTTCGTTGCTTGTACTTCATAAGACTTATAACTCTCTCTTTAGCTGTCATATTAATTCCATCCTTTTAATCCGAGTTCTCGCATTAGGTGATTTGCATCATCCGGATCAAGATCTCCAGGATCATCTGAAGTGATTCCAGTTAGTATCTCAACATCTTTTCCCAAAGCTGCAAGTTCCATACCAAGTCTTTCTGCATTCTCTTGTGCTGCCTCTCCTTGATCGTATAAAATAAATATAGTCTCAAATGATTGTGCAAGTAATAACATCTGAGCTTTTTTATATTCGATGCCAAAGGTTCCAACAGCTCCTGTCTGCAAACGCCAAACGTCTGAAATTCCCTCTACTACGACACATCTATTGCTGTGTGCTTTTGTTCGATCGTAATGGTAGAGAAGATGTTTATGGTGTATCACTTCTTTGTTCTTCGCACAGGCTTTGTATCTCAGTGAAGCTTTGCCAGTGTAATCCCTACCCTGGTAAGAGACCAATTCCTCATTAAAAGTAATAGGAGCTATTATCCTAAAGGCATACTTCCCTTGATGAGTAGTGCCTTTAATACCAAACTCATCCACTAATTTCTTAGGGATGAAGTTTCTTTCTCTAAGGTATTTCTTATGGGCTTTCTTAAGTTCACCTGTTCCCATTGGCAAAGATAAAGAAGTGGCGTTTACAATCTTAGTCTCATTTTTAATCAAATGAGATCGAGCACTGTTGGAATACTGCTCCATGATTTTCTTAGCTTCAAACCAATCTACTCCAAGAAGAAGTCCAATAGTTTTATCTAAGGGATGAAATCCACATTTCCAACAGTTCGCATAACCTCCAAACGGATTAACTCCCATATGATTCCCCCCTACATCGTCACACCACGGACAGGAAATGTTTAACCATCCAGGTGCTGTATTAGGTCCATGGGTATCGTAGTTAATCTTGAAGTCATCAAAAAATTTTGCAGCGTCAAATTTCACTGGCAGCTCCTCCCTTCTCAAGAAATTGTACAATCAAAACTATAAGATCTCTCTTTGTCACAGAAGAACTATTGCGCACTGGTCCATAGAGGAGTTGATACATCTCTAATAGCTTAGTTCTTGAAAGATCATTTAATTCCGTATGTAATGCTTGTAGATTTAGTTTAGGCATCTTACCCTCCCCATAGTACTTTCCAATCATGAATATTAGAATGATAACTGCTACAGTAAAAAAAGTGTAGGCAGTAATATCTGAACTTGTGTATGCGACTGCTCTCTTAAATTCATCAAGTCCATATTTAATAACTGCATCATAAATCATATCCTTACTCCTATTAAACTGGTCCGAAGATTACAAACAATATCATGAACACTGTTGTGATTGCAAACAGAATTCCCATGAACTTACAGAAAGCACAGATAAGCCAAGAAGTGCCATTGAGAAATTTACTCTTTCTCACTCTTTCCTCAAGAGTTCTATTCCTTTTCTTTGCACGTCTTCGAGCTGTGTCTTGTTGTTTCACTTTGTTGCCTCCATTTTAATAGGTGTAGTGGCTGCTTTGTAAAGTATTTTTCCAACCATCACAGTATACAAAACAATAAATAGAAGTCCTACGATTTTAATATTCTTCTTCGTTTTCTTTTTCATTTTTTTATTCCTGGGGTATAGATGACTCTTAGCACTTTAAATTTAAACTTAATAGATTTATTTCTTACCATAGGTATGAGCTTATCAAACATATCATTGTCATAAATAGTTTTCTTAATAAACCAACCTTTAGGATTTCTTTTTATTGACTTAGGATTAATATTGACAATTTCCCTAACTACTTCATTCAATACGATTTCACCAAATGGATTTGTAATTGTTAATTTCATTTCGATAGCTATTACCTTTTTGTTGGTATTGTTTTGGTAATGACAAAAGAAATGAATTGCTTGCGTATAAGCATTAGCTTTACTTTCGCTGTAAGAAGTTCCAAGAACAGCGACTCCCTTTGGTACTTCTTTCTTTGGAGTCCCTGCGAATGCCCCACTAAATAATACTGCCATAATAAGTATTGTTGTTAGTTTTTTCATCTTACACTCCTTGTATTTTTTATTTCTTTTTTTCATCATCATCTCCTTTTAGACTATGCCGGGATAGAAGGTATATTGAGAGTAAAAGAACTCCTCCGTAAATCCATGTTATAGCCAGTGAAGTCAAACTGCTTAATGTTATTTCTAAGAATTGTTCCATTACTTCTCTCCTTATGCTTCAAATTTATATAAATCTTTGTTGTATTACAGATTCCACGATAGTCTGCTTTTCTATTCCAATTTCCTTAAACCATTTTACTGGCAATTTATCACTCTTTGAGAGATTGCAAAATTGACAGCATATAATTAAATTATTAATGCTATGCAATCCACCTTTTGATAAAGGGTATATATGATCTAGATGAGTTTCACCAGTCAGTGCTCCATCACAGTAAGGGCATCTTATAAGCTCAGTAGCCAAATAGTTGATTGTCGTTGGAGTAACCGTGCCGTCAGACTGTGTGACTTTTTTGGCTTTATAATTTAATGAGTGGGCTTTAATTAATTCCTTATTATTTTTTCGCCATTCTTTGAGCCATTCCTTATAAAATTCTTTATTATTATCTCGATACTTTTTATTCCATTCTGTATGTCTTTCTTTATTATTTTCATAATATTCTTTTTTCTTTTTGCTTAGATAATCTTTATTATTTTCATAATATTCTTTTATCTTTTTATTCATATATTCTTTATTATTTTTATAGTATTCTTTTGTTTTTTCTTTTATCTCTTCTTTATTATTTTCATAATATTCTTTTTTCTTTTTGCTTAGATAATCTTTATTATTTTCCTGGTATTCTTTTTTTTGTTGTTTTTTCTTATCAGCATTGTTTTTACAGTAATTTTGATCATATTCTTTTTTGCATTTAATGCATTGGTTTGTATAACCATCTTTGCACTGCTTAGATTTGGTCATTAGGTTTAATGATTTTATCTTTTTGCATGTTTTACATAGTTTTTCCATTATGATACTCTCTTATCCTTATATTTTTTAACCATTTCTGCTACAATGTTTTCATCTGCTTTTTCTTTTAAGTGGGTTAACTTATCAGAATCGTTCATGCCCTCACCATTCAATACAGCAGATATTATCTCTTGTTTTTTATCCATCAATTGAAGCAGTTCCTCATCAATGGTATTATCTGCAACCATATAATAAATGTTACACGCATTCTCTTGTGAAATACGATGTATACGGTCTGAGCATTGCTCATTGATTGCAGGAGACCATGCAGACTCAAGAATGCAAAGATTACTTGCAACAGTCAAAGTAATACCTTCACTAGCACTAATGGATTGACCTATAAATAATTTGACTTTTGGATCATTCTGAAATCTATCAACTGCCAGTTGTCGATTTTTATTAGAAACGGAGCCATCAATTTTAACAGCTAAATCTCCGTAATGATCCATCAATGCTTTAATAATATGTCTGTGCAAAGCGAAAACCACCAGTTTTTCCCCTGACTCAAGAAATTCATCAATCCATTCTATCACAGAGTCCATTTTTCCTTTAGCTGCAAGTTGTTTTAAAATATTGAATTGACTCAATGTCTCAGCTCTTGCAGCACGTTCAGCAGCTTCACTATCAAAAGAACTTATGTATTCGATAACATCTTCTTCAGCTTCCTCATATTCTGCCCTGTTAGATAATGGAAAAGGAATAACACTGATAGTTTTATCAGGCAGGTCTTTCAGCACATCTTTTTTCAATCTACGAATCATGACATGCTCTGTGAGAACATCGTACAACTCTTCAGCATTATTAACTCCACCATCAGAGGGACAGTACTTTTGTTTAAACCGATAATGAGACCTAAAGATTTCAGGTTTCAGCAAGTTAATACCTACCCATAATTCTAGGGGACGGTTAACTATTGGAGTGCCAGAAAGTGCTACAATGCTTTCAATACTATTATGTCCACATAAATCAACACATGCTTTTGTTCTTTGAGCATTTGCATTTTTTAGCTTATGTACTTCATCAAGGATTATCATTTTAGGATTAAGTGTTTTTAGATATTCCGCATGATATTTCATAATGTCATAATTGATTATGATAATATTTTCATCATTATAGTCTTGAGGTTTTTTAGTTCCAGATAAAATATAGGAATCTTCTTGAATCCATTTAGTCGTTTCTTTTCTCCAATTATATTTTAAAGATGCAGGTACAACACATATAACTGGTCGTAATTCTTTATGAAGTTTTGCGTATGCCAGAGATTGCAAACTTTTTCCTAGACCAGGTTGGTCTGATAAAAGAGCAAATCCACCCATACGTTCAATAAAAAGTAGTCCCTCTTTTTGAAAGTCATACATTTCAGGAATGCCAGCCTTAAGTGCAAGCATGTCAGCATCCTTGGTGTGAATTACTTTCTTAACTTTGTTCTCTTTTTCGCTCATTAAGAAATCTTCCAACTTTGAATCAATGTTGAAGCCTATATTCTTCACGGTCTTAACATTCAAAACAGTAAGGGGAATCTCCCAAAGCTTTTTCTCTTTGTGAAGTTTCCTATAAGGTATGTCTTTTATTTCATTCAGTGCTTTGTAATACTTGTTCCTGTCCTTTGAATCAAAGTTTAATTCAATCCTCTTTCCTTTGCGCAGTGCCATCCAAGGAAGGTCAACAGACTCTTCGATCTTACTATAGATCACGAGCTTAGAATCAATGCCTTCTTTGTCCAAGACAGTGCGGTACTTTTTGAGCATACGTTGAATAGCTCTTGCTTGACGAGTTGTCCATTCTTTTTGTAGGTGAATATTTTGTGCAAATGGTTTATCGCTCTTATTGAATGAATCCTTTTTGAGCAAATGACCAACAGCACTGTGTAAATGAGTGTAGTGAGTTTTCATTCAATTCTCCTTTAAGTTTAATAACTTGTGCAATCTCTCCGGAGAGAGAAAGCATAAATCATTAAAGGGTTTATACAGTAGGTATATATACCTACTGTATAATTGTTAAAGTGCTTCTTGAATCTCGTAGAAAGCTCTCTCACATGTGTCTCGTGTATAATTCCTGACATTCATTAAGTATGTCATAATCCTCTTCTTAGTTATTTGAGGATTTAAGAGACTTCCATCAATATCTTTCTTCTGCTCTTTAGTCCATTCCTTTTTGGAACCTGCCAATGTATCTATAAAGGATACTGGATTGTAAGCAAATTCAACTATCTGTTGAGCCAACGGCGATAGCCTACTAATTGATTCCTCTAGTTCTAAGAATGCAATAAAGTTATCTTTCACTGATAATGTATTGTAAAGAACATTTTCAGGAAATTCATTGACTGTTCCATCACTTAATCTCTTTGCGTAAGCTTTAAGATTTTTTAATTGCCAATCCAAATAAGTATGGAAACAGGCAAGTCCACCCTGATAATCTTTACAGCATTCAACAAAGATCAAATTTGCCTGTCCTAAAATATCATCGTACTCAACTCCAAAGATGTTTGAAACACTTCTTGAAGTGCTTGCAATTTTTGGATAAAACTTCTCGTAAAGCTCATTCATTTCTCTCTCTAACATAATGATTACCTCTTTATTTTATAGTTGTTCAAGTTTAATAACTTGTGCAATCTCTCTTTGAGAGAAAGCATAAATCATTAAAGATCAAATTTAGTTATAACTCCAATGGGCATAGGTGTTTCGTCCTCATCTAAATGCCACTGGTCAATAAAGATACATTTGATATCATTATCTTTGTATTTCATAAAGTCGAACATATACTTTATGCAAGCGTCCAGTTCATCACTTGTAAAAATACTTTTAGTTCCTTCAAATCTTTTTGATTCAATCCCAACATCATACCATGAAGGTTTTTCATTTTTGATGTGTACAATAGTCATGTCTCCATACTCCATACCATCAAAAACAATACAGCTCTTGTTATACTTTAAGTTGTCTTCAGGTTCCATGTCATACTTTATTGCATCCGCTTCATTCTCAAAAGAGTAATTGCAATCACCTTGATATGCGCTGTGTACATAAGACATAGGACCAATGAGAGGACCATCTTTGCCCCAATTACCGTGAAGTTCTCTTTCCTCTTGATTCTTGAAACCATGATACAAAGAAATATACATACCATCCGGCACATTTTCTTCGTCCTTATGTGCCATAGGATATTGTTTTATAGGAGTCTGAGCAATTCCTACTTCTTCGTATCCTTTACTTTTTAAATCAGAAATAAAATGCTGTAATTTCTTTTTGTTTTTAAAAAGTGCAATGTCATAAAACTCGCTACCATCAGAATGTGTTTTTATTCCATCGTGAAAAGAAACTAGATATTTAACACTTCCGACATTACATTTTAAATTGTACTTTTTCATAGTAAGACCTCTTTTTATTTTATTAGTTGATCAAGTTTAATAACTTGTGAAAGTCCATTTCATTTAAGAAATGAACAGTCATAAATCATTAATTGAATTTAAAGCCAATTGAGATTGTAGTTTTCGACCATCCAAAAGTATTTGTAAAATGGTTGTATGGCATATCTCTAGGGACATACTGAAGGGCATATGAAGCAACTGCATGACTACAAGCATGCTCAAATTCAACATAGAAATTGCTTACATAAATTCTCGCTCCAACGGTGTAAATGCTCCTGAAGGGATAATTTGCCATTATACTTTCTGTTGTGACAAAATATGTATTTAAATTTCCAAACGCTTCAAGTTTAAACATATCAAATTCAAATCTATAACCTATGGTCAAATCAACAAAAGCAATATTTGTATAATTTTGAACATTCAATCCGGCTTTTGCGTCAATGAATGGTTCATGCTTGAATTTTGAATATGTTATTGAAGATAGAGACATAAATATAATTATAGCTAGTATTAGTTTTTTCATTGTGGAACCTCTTTTTATTTTATTATTTGATTGAGTTAAAAACTCATTCATATACATTATAATTAAATAATGTATATGGTATGAATCTTTAAAATGTGAGTGGTTGACGATAAATCAAGGGCACATTGTTTTTGATGTATTGCTTTACTTTTTCGATGTGATTCTTAATAGTTGACTTTATTCTATAATCAATGGTTGACTTTGCATCTGCAATACAACTTTCCATGTCATAATATCCCCAACAAGAATCGTCTCCATTGTCATATCCAAAAATTTGACCTGTTAGATATGTGTCAAGAGTATCAATTTCACCCTCAAGAATAGTAATAACAGTGTTTAAAAGTTTTTTAGATATTCTTCTCACTTTGTATTCATGTCTAACAAGTTCTTTAGAGACATAAATAATTCCTATTTGCCCGCTATCCCAATGACAAGAATATCCAGTTGTGTTGATTGTTATTCCTGAATGCTCATACATAAAAACAGGTAATGAAATATATTCGTTATCATTCTCATAAATCTCTTTGATATCTTCAACATCTAAACTATGAGAATGTCCGATATTATAGTTTCTATGCAAGCAAACAATTTCACCTAAAAAATAACAGTCATTAATTGGGCTTTCTGCAAGATCATCAAAATAGATTTTAATTTCTTGCTCTTTGTAGTTAATTGTTTTTATAGAATTTTCCATAGTAAAACCTCTTTTTATTTTATTAGTTTTGTTCAAGTTTAATAACTTGTGCAATCTCTCCATGATAGAGAGAAAGCATAAATCATTAAGGTAATTGAATTTGAATAGGCATTATTACAGCAATCGGATTATCATCCTTTCCACTGATAATTATTGGAGACATTCCATTGTTGATTTTAATACTTACATATTCGCTATCAATGTTTTTCAATGCTTCAATTAAGAATGTAGCATTGACACCCATTATGCAAGATGATTCAATTTCATGTTTCATTTTAAAATCAGCACTCCCAAGTTCTGGAGTATTTGCAGAAAATTGAATTTCATTGTCTTTAAAATCAAGTATGATTTTATAGGCAGGTTCCCTTGTAAAAATCTTAATACTTTCAAGACCTGCTAAAATCTCTTTTTTAGAAAGACCGTGAATTTCTGTTTCAAAACTTTGTGGAATGACTTGTTGATATTGAACGAATGTTCCACTTACAACTTCAGATATTATAAACAAATTATCATCACATACAATCTTGATGTTTTTGTTATTATATATCAAAGTTATTTCTTCAGAAGTGATTTTTTTCAAAAGATCAAGAGTTGTTTTGATTGTTTTTAGTGGTACAATACAATCATGAATATCGTTTTTAATTTCAACATTCATTAACTCAATATTAGCTTTTGAAAGCCGTCTACTATCTGTAGTAACCGCCACCATTGCGCCGTTTTCATGTTTTAAATATATAGCATTAAAAATAGGTTTAATAGTGTCAGTGCTTGCAGAATAAGTAATTGAAGAAACTTGTTTTATAAATTCTTTTGTGTTGACTTGAATTTTTGTTCCTTCAATTTCTCTTTCAACATCTGGAAAGTCAAAAACATTTGCACAGCAAAGATTGAAAGTGTGTTTCTTTTGATTTTTAATTTCCAACATATCTTGATTAAATTCGTCTTGATAAACATTGCAGAATAATTCTTGATTCTTTTGTTGTTTAAGTACTTTGACCAGTTGAGAGGGATTATTGATTAAAAACTTTGCTTCAATATCATTTTCAATATCTGTGATTCTTTTGAAAATAGACATATGCATGTCAGTTTTAATAAATTCAATAACGTCATTCTCAATAGTACAATGAATAGTATTCAAAACTGTACTGTACTTATTTCTGTTTTTTACTTTTTCTACAACTTCAATTGACTTTTGTAATTCATTGGAATTAATTTTAAACATAGTGTAACCTCTTTTTATTTTATTAGTTTTCAATTCATTTAAAGAATTGTGTAAGACCATTATAAATAATGATCAAACATAAGACTTTAAAAGTTTTTTAAATCTCTTTTGAGACAGTTTTCTTT
>PJEL010000573.1_pt1 | contig 42918 bp, 46 predicted proteins | sample 1853271 | NCBI WGS metagenome assembly PJEL01 (sample SAMN08108733, study PRJNA415343) | Invertebrate metagenome, whole genome shotgun sequencing project. | host: Globobulimina | place: Sweden: Gullmar Fjord | collected 2015-08
TCTAGTCCTGTTGGGGGACCACTTCCGTTTGTAGGAATCAAATTTGCTCCATTTATCTCAGGGGGGACTAATGGATTTGGAAAGCTCTTGACAATATCAAACAGCTTCACTGACTCCTGCTCCAACCATTCTCCATAAGGTCTCATTGTAGCATATTTAGACTTCAAAGATATATCATCAACAATAGTATGGGCATCAAAGTCGACGAGAAATATGTTTCCTGGCATCAACCTGCCCTTTTTCTCAACATTTTCAGCCGCTATATCCACCACTCCGACCTCTGAAGCCATAATCACGCGTTGATCTTTGGTGATATAATACCTTCCTGGACGAAGTCCATTTCTGTCCAGTGTTGCTCCAATATATCTTCCATCGGTAAAAGCAACAAGAGCAGGCCCATCCCAAGGTTCCATCAAACATGAATGGAATTTGTAAAAGTTTCTCTTGTCCTCTGACATGAGCTGATCATTCTGCCACGCCTCTGGTATACACATCATCATAGCTTCTGGCAAATCTCTTCCACTGCGAACAAGGAGCTCCAAGACTGAATCAAATGAACCTGAATCTGACTGATCCTTTGGAATCACCGGAAGAAGCTTTTGAAGGGTGCGTTCTGTGACAAAAAGGTCGTTGCAGCGCATTACACCTTGCCTAGCCTTCATCCAATTAACATTGCCTCGAAGAGTATTGATTTCTCCGTTATGCCCAAGCATTCTCATCGGCTGTGCCCTGTGCCATGCTGGGAAAGTGTTAGTAGAGAATCTGGAATGCACCAAAGCCAAATATGATGTGAACAAAGGGCTCTGCAAATCAGGATAGAATTTCTCAACTTGAGAAGGAGTCAGTTGTCCTTTATAGATTAGCGTCTCTGACGAGAGAGAGCATATATAAGCATCATCATCTGTCATTCCAGCAACCCGCCAGCCTTGCTCAATCAACTTTCGAAGTACAAACATTTGCTGCTCCATTGTCTTTTCAAGATCATTTGACCTTTCACTCCTTGTAATGAAAAACTGTTCGACAATTGGTTGAGTTGAAAGTGCTCCGTCTCCAAGGCCTTCATTATCAGTTGGAACTGACCTCCACCCAAGAAGTGTATGACCTCGAGACTCGACAACCCGCCTTAAGGTTGATTTCGCTTGCTCATATTGATCCCTTTCGGTGGGCAGAAAAACCATTCCAATACCATAATCCCCTTGTTTTGGAAGAGTGAAGGCACCAGAGTCTTCAATCTCGCGAACAAGGAAATCATGGGGTATGGCAACGAGGATCCCAGCACCATCACCTGTGTTTGCCTCACAGCCACATGCCCCTCGATGAGTCATCCGTACAAGCATTTCCAAAGAATCCTTCACGGTCTTGCGTGTTGGGACTTTTGAAAGTTCGGCAACAAACCCTACACCACATGCGTCCCTGTCATTTGCCGGGTTGAAAAGCCCTTGTGACTCTGGCACGTCACTGTGTTTGGCCAGCACCTGTAACCGCAGAGAAAAGTCGTTCAATAACTCAAATTATATTATATTTTGATGTATATGATACTATAGCACCCTGAATCGTACCTGAAAAGATGAGCGCCCCCTTCTGTGTGTTGCCAAGGTTCCCGAAACCCTAGACCTGAAAACTTTCACTCCCTTTAGACCATTAAAGCGGGTGATAGTATCAAACCTAAAGGACTTCCTACTAGAAATATCGTTTTTGATACGGTTCTGGACCTTACAGTGGCCCAGGCTCGAAGAGAATGACAGTATCATGTCTTCGCCGCTTGGTGATCAGGATCGACTGATCGTAAATAGGTTTGTTCGTATCGTCTATTAAATACGGAAATATCGTGTCAAATAATTATAGTATTTGTTTTTCTCTGTCTAGGATGTGATATGTCATTGGATCTAATAAGGATGTGCATGCATGCATGTACGTTCTCGGATCTGCTTCGAAGCAGATCTGCTAGCATCACCATCGATGGCATGCACATTTGGCTTTGATATGTTATATCTCCTGTGAATATAGATTTTTAATTAAAATTATTTATTAATTGCCTCTAATTCATCAGGGGATACTATCATGCATCCCTGAAATGCAAAGGCGTGAGAAGGGAAAGGCATGACTGTGACAAGTTCACATAGTTTGTAATATAACTGTTACTGTACAACACATCTATATGAATGCTCGAACTAGTGAAAAAAATGAAAAACAGGAGGTTGTAGCCACTGGAAAGGCTCTTCAACTGGTGAGATATTCATTCTTTCATTTCAAGTTTGTCTCTGTTTCTCATGAATGTGTTGTATTTTTAGGCTGCACGGTGGTTGGGATTGCAAGAAGCCGAGGTAGATAAGGAAGGAGAAACAGAAGATGTTATATCCTCCGGGTTTGGACAATATGCGGGACTTGGGTATGGGAAGAAAAAGCCTTCGAAAAAGAACATGTGGAAATTGGAGGAGAAGTTGAGCGGGACTATGTCTCATTCCGCAAAGAAAAGGAAGCACCCGATAGAGCCCTCCGTTGAGCGAAACGCCAAGAAGAGGTATGGAAAAAAAGTACAATCTGAGGTGCCTGAAGATGACGAAGAGGAAGAAATGGGGCGCAGTGGAGTATTCCCAAGCTCAAAAGGATCATCTATTAGGGAAAAGCTACTGGCCAGGCCATCCAACAACTCTGGCAAGAAGAAGGCAACAAAAGAACCCATCGACACTTAATATGGAATAAATACTTCCTCAAGTATAATATAACGTTTTTTCATTAACGATGTAACGCGAATAAAACAATATCAATTTTCTCCAGGCAACATAGTATCTTCTTTGATTGCACATACTGGTGGGGTCCTTGAATTTGGAATCAGGTGGCCCACGCAAGCTCTTTCGGAGAGCAGTTCCTTCTGAGTAGCATCAAGTTTGGCTCTGAGCCACTCGTCGATGACGAAATCATCAATCACTTCATATGTACCATCACCGTTTGACCGACATGGCATGCTGAAGATCAAACCTTCTTCCAAGTCATATGCATTACCATCGGTGCACACAGCACTTGAAAAGCAATCCCCGTCCTCTGTAGGAATATAGAGAGATCTAAGAGCATCAGCAATGGACACTGCAGTCGAAGCACCAGAGGATCTTCCCCATTTCTTTATTAACGCAGCACCTCTTGTTGCAACTGTAGGTGTGAATTCCTCTTTGAGCCATTGAGTGTCTTTAATGACAGCGGGGGCCCTCTTTCCTCCAATCTTGGCATTTACAAAATCTGGAACTTGGGTGGTTGAGTGGTTCCCCCAAACACACATGTTGGTGACAGAAGTGTAGAACTTTCCTGCTTTTAATCCCAGTTGGCACTTTGCTCTGTTTTCGTCAAGCCTTGTAAGGGCATGCCAGTTCTGTCTCGGTATATCCGGTGCATTTTCCATGCCAATCAAAGCATTTGTGTTGCATGGATTACCGACAACCATCATTTTACAATCTTTGCTCGCTACTGCATTGAGAGCCTTGCCTTGCTCTTGGAAAATCTGCCCATTGATATCCAGTAAGTCTGCTCTTTCCATGCCTGGGCCTCTTGGCTTTGCACCGATAAGTATCGCCCAATCAGCATCTTTGAATACATTATATGGATCTGTGCCAATGATGACCTGCCTCAAGAGTGGATACAGAGAATCTTCAAGCTCCATGGCAACTCCCTCAACAGCCTCTCTAGACCTTTCGGACCCGAGCAAATGCAGTGCGATTGGCTGATCTTTCCCAAATACCTCTCCAGATGCAATCATAAATAATAAATGGTTGGCGATCTGGCCAGCAGCACCAGTGACAACGACATTCATCGTTTTCTTCCAAGTCTGTGTGAGCCTAGGGTCTTCCTGCAGAGTGAGAAAAGGGGTAGATTTTCATATGCTGCGTGGAATTACAGCATTTACAGACGGATACTTACCTTATCAGCATCATAGTTCAATGTAAAAACACCGTAAGATCCAGTCTCGGACACGGCCGTTGTCGCGACGTGTTCTCTGACATCTGAGAAGCGCGGGAATGGCTGCCTAGGACGTGACGGAACTGCCAAGGTATTTCTCCCTGTAAAATGTTCAGGATTTTCATGCTTATTTCAAATCTCTCCTCATCCACTGGTAAATAACAAAGACGCACCTGCTTGAATGCGAACCTGGCAGGTAAGATGGCCCACCGTTTGACCTAACACACGAGGCATGACTTGATATCAGATGAAAATCTGGTGATTATTTCCTTTATTTTATTTTATAATCGCTACAGAGACTTACTGGATGTGATTACAAGGACTTGTCCAGGAGTTGGTATATGCTGGAAAGGAATCTGAAATGATTGCATGCATGCAAATACATCTGATTACTCAGGGATGAGAGGTATCTTGTGCTACTTAAATACTTTCTATGTTTCAAATATTGAATGATAGCATTTGACGAATTCTTTCTAGGAAGATCTGAGAAGATCTGAGAAGGTGCAGGTACCACAGATTTTGCTGGTCAAAGTCAAAGTAACCTTCCAGCTCATTTACGCTGGTGGTTCGGCTATTTTTTCTTGTGGTATAGCCTTTCTAGTGCTCTCTTTGTGTCATTTTCAGGGTAATTACTCAAATCAAAGTAGTGTGGGGCCTGATCAATCAGCCATTCTCCTCTAACTTCTGTGACATTTCTGATATAATTTTTGGTAGTAAGGACGAACTCTTGGTACAGCACCCTGCGAAGAAAGAAAAGATTTAGAATTTGGGATATGAACAAAGATCTATGATGGTTGCGTACCATTCAGGTTTCCTTTCCAGAGTAGTTGAAGGATGCAAATACACTGTCTGATTGTCCTTCACGGTAAGATATGTTCCGCTTCTTTGAAGATGCGCCACTTGCATGAAATATCCTGATACTAGAGCTTTTCGAATGTTTGTGTAGAACATTTTGTCATTGAAGTCTGTTGAGATCAACTGAACTCCTAGCCTTGAGCATAACCTTGAGAGCTGTGACCTTACGTTATCAGCAGACTTCAAAGATCTGTGATTCAAAAAGTTTTGGTAGCACCAATCACTATCCTCCCCATTTTGTTTGTATGCATGATATACATTGAGTAGTGTCAAATGATCCCCGTCAATATGTGAGAATCTTGCCTTGGCCTCGTCTGCAAATTTTGCAGACTCCTTGGGCCTGACAAACACATTTGGAACACTTAGCATGGCAGCAATGGACAGAATTTCATTACTACATTTGAAATTAGGAGCTGTGACAAGCATTTTAGAAAGTTGAGGATCTAGAGGAAATTCTGCCATTAGGGCGCCAATTTCTGTCAACTCCCCTTCATCATCCAGGGCCCCCAAATAATTCAACAACTCCAAAGCTCGCATGAGGGTTTCAGGAGCAGGGGGGTCCATAAAATCAAAATGAACCTGCAGAAGTTTATTGTTCAATGTCAGGATGAGCTTCAAAAACAAACAGCATATGGCCTCGTATAAATAAATCTACTCATGTGGCGGAAAGCCACTATCAGTCCAATGTAGATAAGGTATGATTTTGCAATCATCATTGGCCATAGCAAGAAACAAAGGCAAGAAAGGCAAAGGTCTGTGCTCAAATTCTATGGGTAGTTGAAATATCGTCATTATAATACAATTCCGTACGAGGAATGTTTTCATATCATCGCACCAGACACTTAACTTTGCACAAAGACACGCACCAAATCATCAATCCCAAGCTTTTTCAACTGTAGCACTACCGATCCAAGATTGGACCTCAAAATCTCTGGATATGTCTGCTCTTGTAAATCTTTATTGAACGACTCGGATGTATAGAGTCTAAAACATTTTCCAGGCTTTGTTCTTCCTGCTCTTCCTGCTCTCTGATGAGCACTAGCTCTACTGATTGGTGACACCAGAAGACTTTCCACCCTTTGACGAGGATTGTAAACCTTTTGCTTCGAGAAGCCTGGGTCTATCACGTAAACAATGCCATCAATTGTCAAGGAAGTTTCAGCAATGTTTGTGGAAATAATTATTTTTCTGCCCGGTCGACCATCTGGGTTTTTTTGCACTGGTGCAGGATCAAATATTCTCTGTTGTTGATGTGGCGGCAGGCTTGAGTAAAGAGGATGCACTTTCACCGGTCCAACTTTCTCCCCCAATTGAGATATTTCTCCTGATATTTTTCTACATGCATCTTCAATTTCTTCTTCACCTGTCAAAAACAATAGAACATCTCCTTCAGGCTCAAATGTATGAATCTGCACCACAGTCCTTATTGCTGCCTCTAAATAGTCCCTCTCTGGCTCCTGTGCGTAAAAGATTTCTACAGGGTGAAGTCTTCCAGGAACCCTGATCAGTGGTGCATCTAAAAAGTAGTCCTGGAATTTTTCTGCTTCTAGGGTGGCAGACATCACGACGATTTTTAGGTCCGGCCGCTTTCTCATAATTTCTTTCAGGAGGCCAAAGAGGATGTCTGTTGCAAGGGTCCGTTCATGGGCCTCATCTAAAATTACGACGCTATATTGACTCAGATTTGGATCGGTCATTGCCTCTCTGAGTAGCATTCCATCTGTCGCAAACTTGACTTTTGTTTTTGGACCACAGCAATCTTCAAATCGAATAGAATACCCAACTTCTTCACCTAACTTTACATCCATTTCTTCAGATACCCTTCTTGCCACGGACATTGCTGCTACTCTCCTTGGCTGCGTGCACACTACTCGCTTTCCAGTATCACAATAACCAGCTTCTGCAATGAATTGAGCAATTTGAGTGGTCTTTCCAGAACCAGTCTCTCCGACCAAGATAATTGTCTGGTGTGACTCTAGCATACGAATCACATCCTCCCTTGCCTGCCAGACTGGGAGTCCTGTATGAGCAATTGAATCAAATTTAAATTGTTTGTCGTGCATTGGAGATCTAAATGGCCCTCCAGTAACTCACAAATTGCATTGCATGAAGACTGCACTGAACACGTACCTTTTCTACCGACCAATATATCATGATATCGAGTTGAATAAGGCTTTCCTGTAAAATAATTGAGTTCTGATCCATTATTTTCTTCACCAGCTCCGACGCTGGTATCAACGTCGAGCTTTCTTTTTCTCTCCATGCCGTGCTCTCAGTAAACGTACGCTGCACGCACGTCGATGGTGTCGTCTATGATGAAATAATGATATAATTAATACATGTATAGATTTTCAATAGTGTCCCAGTTATTTGATCGAAGTGGCCACAAACGCTAGCGCATGCACACATACTCTATGCATGGCATGCCATGATGATCCACCATACACCAGCTGGTGGTTCCAGATACGATTATGTCAGAAACCGTAAGAAATCGTGGGATATTATTTATGTTTAGACATTAAGTACGACTATTCCCACAATTTCATGAGTAAATAATATAGGTCGTACGACCTTGTCTACAACCATGTCATCCAGAAGGCAAGCCCTCGTTGCTCTAAAGAGGGTCGTCGATTATGGTTCGGTTGTTCGTATAGGAAAGACTTCAGTAAGTACCACTTGGAAATTTATCTGATTGAATAAATATGTACGGGGTAGTTTTGTTCATGATGGGATGTTGTTGCTGCAGGCAGAGCTGGACTTTTCAAGGTCAACTTGGGCCTTGAACCCATTCTGTGACATTGCTCTTGAGGAAGCGTTGCGGTTGCGAGATGAAAAAATCGTAGAAAATGTTACTGTAGTCAGTGTGGGTGATAATCATACACCAGAAATCTTGTTGACTGGCCTCTCAAAGGGTGCTGACAGAGCTATACATATACATGCCGAGAGGCCTTTGCGACAGTTGCAGATAGCAAAACTGCTTCACCAGATTGTGAAGAAGGAGCATTTTGATATTATTTTATTTGGAAAGCAATCTATCGATGATGAGTGTGGACAGACTGGGCAAATGCTCGCTGGACTCCTTGGCTGTGCCCAGGCAATACATGCCAGCAAAGTTGAATTCAATCAAGAAAAGGGTGGGTTCATAATTACAAAAGACACCGATTTCGGGCTCGAGACCGTGGAGACAACAATGCCAGTCGTCATCACTGCTGATTTACGTCTCAATCTACCTCGATATGCATCACTTGCAAACATCATAAAGGCCAAGCAAAAAGAAATGTTGACAATTCAGGCTGATTCACTAGGAATTCCATTAGAAACCAGAATCAAGACAATAGAATATTCGCAAATTGACTCTCGCCGGTCATTGACAATTGTGGATCGAGTTGAGGACATGATGGAAATTATTCGAGGCCAACCTTGATGTTACTGTCCAGTCGGCTTCAACTCATGGTTGGAAACAAGAATTCCATCTTTATCGGCATATACATAGTAGCCAGGCTCGAAATTGCATCCTGCGAAGTTTACCGGTACGTCCCGAAGTCCAAGATCTCTTTTAGAGCTTTTCAATGGGAACGTATTGAGCGCTTTCACTCCCAATGGCATCTGCTCTATATCCTGAGAGTCTCTTATGCAACCGTTAATAATGATTCCCTGAATGATACAAGTAGAGGCATATTATAGTCAGAATTCATATCTACACGCAAGCAGATGTAACACTACGTACGTCCCACCCATTTTTATAGGCCATCTCGGCAATGTTATCCCCAAGGAGGGCACAGCGCAATGAACCTCCTCCGTCCACCACGAGGACACGCCCATGACCATCCTCTTCCAATGCTTTTCTCACAAGAGGATTGTTCTCGAAGCATTTAACCGTTGATACTCTTCCACTAAATCTCATCTTACCTCCCAGATTCCTGGAAATAGCAGGACAAAGTGTGAGTAAAGATATGCAAGGAATACGTAGGTAAGACACACTATCTATGCCACAACGCACTTGAAGATGGGTTGAGCGATCTGTACCCCTCCACTGGTAATTTTATCAACCGGATCTGTTACATAGATATCACACAAGTCTGCTGTAGCACCACGTGCTGCGTTTGGAGGTGGAGTCGTGGTTGTTGGCATGTCACTGAAAACAACCCTAGAAGACGAGCTGTAGAAACGACTCGCCTGTCTCCGAATGATGCCCTGCATTGTGTATCTATTTTTTCTCTGATATAGAAATAAACAATCTGTATACCTGTCCCCCACGTGGCTTTACCAGTAGACCGACATTTCATCATCCACTTTTCAACTCATGATGAGTTGATCAACGTACACTACTCAACAACAAGATCTTGGGTACCCACCTGTGACTCCATTTTCAACAACAAGCAAGGGATACCCAGAATAGTTCACACGTGTCTACTTCTACAGTAGTTAAGGTAATCTCAGATGAGAGCCTCGTCTCGTGGTGCCCTGCCATCATGACAATCTCACGTACGTACGTGAGCCTGATCAGGGTATACCATCATGATGAATTGGCCATCTTGCAAGATCTACTATCAATGCATTGGAGACTCTCATTGGAGACTTGAACAGGATCTCTGTAGCTAAACACAATAAACAATTCAACCTTTGTTCTCTTATAGAGATCATCGAAAGGATTCATCATCGTATTCGTGGTCTTTTTGTCAACTGTGGAGTTCAATCTTGTGGTAGACTACGCACCTGTCGACCATGGAACAGACTCAAGCAACTGAACTGCAGAGCGCTGCATCATTACAGCCGGCAATGTCAAATGGAGTAGTTAAATTTTTGAAAGATTGTATATCTGGGACTGTCGGTGGCATTGCTGTGGTCGCAGTCGGTCACCCATTTGGTACGATACTGAACCATACTATATGATGGGGAAATCAGCACAAAGGCAGAGTGCTCGTCTTCGTTATGGATTTTGGATGACTATCCTTTTATTTCTGTAGATACAATCAAGGTAAGACTTCAAACGCAGTCTACTGCTGCTCCAATCTACAATGGGGCGTTTGACTGCTTGAAAAAGACACTTCAGTGGGAAGGGGTAGGGGGGTTGTACAAGGGCGTTGCGTCCCCTCTTGCTGGTCAGATGCTCTTTCGAGCAACTCTTTTTAGCGCGTTTGGTGAGTCAAAAAGATGGTTGGGGACGAACCCGGATGGAACGGTAAGAGAGCTGACAAATTTGGACTTTTACAAGGCTGGTATGATGACTGGTTTCATCGCTGCATTTGCTGAAGCTCCGATTGATTTTTACAAGTCCCAGATTCAGGTACAGATCCTGCGCTCCAAGTCAGATCCATCATACAAACCACCGTATACCACGGTGACACAGTGCGTTAAAGCCAGTCTAGCAACGTCAGGGTTCAGAGGACCGTTCCAAGGCCTTGGTCCTACCATTCTAAGAAACACCCCTGCGAATGCAATATACTTGGGGTCCTTTGAAGTAATGAAAAAGAAAATGGCAGAAATGAATGATTGTGAAGTGAAAGATTTGTCTGCGCCGTTAGTAATTGGAGCTGGAGGGTTTGGTGGTATTCTGTACTGGCTCGCCATCTACCCTGTGGATGTCATCAAGAGTGCAATGATGACTGATTCCTTGATTCCTTCAGAAAGAAAGTATCCAAATGCAATGTCAGCATTCAAAACTTTGTGGAAAGAGGGTGGTGTATCGAGATTTTACAAGGGCTTTACACCATGCATTGCAAGAGCAGCGCCTGCAAATGGTGTCATGTTGTACACAGTTGGCAAGATGCAGTCCATTTTAGGCAATTAATTTATATTTCATCGCCCATTCCTGGTTTTTTGTTCGATTTTGATTACATTTTATGCTTTATAATTAATTACTTACACATAATATACTGTTCAAGCATGCTCCTTACTGCTTCAAGAATCCCTGCTGAGTGAGACCGTCCTTGAAGGCAGCCAACACAAGTTCCACAGTTGCTGGTGTCGCGTTGTACCCCATCAAACCAATCCTCCATACTTTTCCTGCGCTTGGTCCCAGGCCTCCTGCAATCTCTACATCATATTTGTCCATTGCATTTTTGCACACAGCAGCCCAGTCAACACCAGCTGGAACTTTGATGGTGTTCACAGTGCAGAGTCTGTCTTTTGGATCTTCGACAAATGGCTCGAGACCCATCTTTTTTAACCCATCCCAAAGCTGCTCGTGGACTGCTTGGTGCCTCTTCCACATGGTGTCAAGGCCTTCCTCAGAGACAAGAGCCAATGCTTCCCTCATGGCATACCACATGCTCACCATACCAGTGTGATGATAACTGCGACTTCCGAACCATCCCCAATAATCACCGACCAGATTCATGTCCAAATAATAACTGCGAACCTTGCTCTTTCTTGATTTTATCTTTTCCATTGCTCGCTCGCTCAGGAAGAGTGGGGCAGCTCCAGGTGGTGCTGAAAGGCACTTTTGACTACCACTATAAATGGCGTCAATCTTCCAGTCGTCTGCAAACAATGGGACACCTCCAAGAGAGCATACCGTATCCACCAGTAGAAGGGTGCCATTCTTCTGGCAAAGATCTCCCAGTCCTGCCAAACTCTGCTGAACACCAGTTGAAGATTCTCCCTGACACAAGAATAGTACTGCCGGCTTGTGAGTTTCTACAGCTGTCTTGAGCTCTTCGAAGGAAAATGTTTTCCCGGCTTCCTTTTTCAATTCGACAACATTTGCTCCGAATCTATCTGCCATGTCACATACACGCTCGCCCCAGATTCCCTTGTTGCCAACAATGACAGTCTCACCAGGTTCGACAAGATTTGCAATACAAGCTTCCATTCCCGCATGCCCAGTTCCACTGACAGCAAGAGTATATGGAGATTTGGTCTGGAAAAGATACCGAAGACCCTGTTGAATCTCATCCATGATTTTCAAGAATGGAGGATGCCTGGATTACCAATGATGATGGAAACGTTAGCATCAAGTACATTAAATTATACATCATTCTTGAACGTACATATGACCGAGAAGAGGAAGAGCCTGAGCATTCAAAACACGTGGATCAGCATTTGCTGGACCAGGACCCATCAAATATCTCTTTGGTACTTCAAGAACACCACTAGGGCCTTTGCTTGACTCATCGATGGCGCACATGTGCTCCTACAAGAAGGTAATTTATCGTTGTGAAAAAAACTAGCAGCAATTAGGAGCAGTTAAACGTGTCATCTCGCCCTGAGGCTCGCGATCGAATTGTGCTGTTTGGTGATAAAACAAGAGGGGGAAATGGGAGCGCAACTGCGTGCGATAAAGCGACAATCACGTACATCGGGCCTGATAGAAGTGTTCAAAGATGCATCAGTGGTAGAAATAGCTCTGAAACAGGCTTGAATTTCTGGATAGGCCTTTTTGGCCGATCTGGAAATGCTGCTCAACATGGCCGAATACTACTATTCCAGGTTGACTTGCTAGGACTGATATGAGAGATCTAATCAACTGAAATATGTATCAGAAATGTTTTTGGCTATTCGCCAACCCAATCGCCACATGTGTTCGGAAGAATGATCGACCCTCAGGTCTGGATAGCCATTGGCTGCAGCCTATAGGCTGTGACCCAAATACTGTGATTGGGCTGATGATCAGTACTGCATCCATCACATTTGATCAGAAGATGATGTGTGTCATTGCCGAAAGAGAACAATCTTTTACCTATAATCCTTATTCCATCGATGGAATGGATATACGTACATGCATATATTTCATCCATGTGAACTGCAGATTTGGCGAGCTCGCTGCAAGTTTGGATCAGTACAAAAGAGTTTGTTACCTTGCTCTTAGAACATGTAGATTGTAAGACAAGCGTTCTAATGCAAGGTCGGTGTCTAATGACAGTTTCTCTGCAAAAAATCCTGGGCCGTGACAGACAGTAAAAGAATCAGTCCTTGTTCTACTGCTCTTCGAGACGTCCCAAACATGGAGCAAAGACTCAGGGAAACCCTCTGACTTGGGAGGGTTTGTTGAGGTGTGACCCCAAGTTGATTTGAATTCCATTCGAATCAAACCAGTGATCATACCTAGGGATCTTGAATCATTCCTACACATGCATCACCCATGTGGCAAGCTTAAGCTTAAGCCATTATGGTGACTGAATTCAATTGACCAAGTGATCACTCTCAGTGAGAGAATTCTTCTAGGCTGTTGCAGCAATACTACAATCAGGATTATTTCGAGGCAATCTCTCTCAATTCCTACAATATATCCCATAGGAGATAAACTTTATAAATATATTTTAAATAATTTGGACGGAGCGAATCTATAGGTTTTCAATCGCTGTCTTACGTATCATTCTAAACGTTCCCGAAGATTCAGAAGAAGAGAAGATGCCCAAAACGCCAGCATTGGATATTTCCAATCTCAACCCCAATGTGCTTAATGCAGAATATGCTGTTAGAGGAGCCATTGCAATAAAAGCACAGGACTACGCCGAGAAGATGCATCAGGGCGAGGACCTGGGGTTCCAGAGCATCGTGCAGTGCAACATCGGTACGTGAACCATTTGATGCGCATGATGCGATTTGTGGTTTTTGACCCTGCTAATATTACTGTAGGAAATCCTCAAATCCTTCATCAGAAGCCGATCACCTTTTTTAGACAGGTGCTCGCAATATGTGACTATCCTGAGGTAGGTTTGTAGTATGTTTGTGGTAGGGTATTAAGTAGAGGGACATAGTCATTTCACAAGAGCTTCTACTCTGTAGATATTAGAAAAGGAGGAAGCTAATCATATCTTTCCCGAAGATGCGATTTCAAGGGCAAAAGAATATCTGGACAGTATCAAAGGAGGGACTGGAGCATACAGTGAATCAAAAGGTGCCTCAATCTGCAGGGAACATGTTGCAAAGGGAATTTCTGAAAGAGACGGATACCCTTGTGATATCAATAATATATGGTTAACTGACGGAGCTAGTGCCGCCGTTAGCTACATTTTACAAATTCTGATTCGCAATCAAGATGATGCTGTCCTGGTTCCTGTTCCTCAGTATCCGCTCTACTCAGCTTCATTGAGCCTTTTGGGTGGCTCCATGGTTGGATATTACCTAGATGAAAAATCGGGATGGCAATGTACAGTAGATCAATTAAGAGAGACCGTTCAGAAAGCCCGAGACTCAGGTAAGTGTCCGAGGGCCATCACGGTGATCAATCCAGGAAACCCTACCGGGCAGGTGCTTGATCGAGAGACACAAGAGGGAATAGTTAGATTATGCGCAGAGGAAAATTTGGTTTTGATTGCAGATGAAGTATATCAATGCAACGTATACGCTGAGAATAAAAAGTTCCACTCATTCAAAAAGATCGTCATGGATATGGGTGAGGCAGCCAAGTCAGTCCCATTGCTCTCCATGAACAGTATCAGCAAAGGATTTTTTGGTGAATGTGGTAGGAGAGGAGGATACATGGAATGTGTGAATTTTCCTCAAGGTGTCAAGGATGAACTTTACAAATTGTCCTCAATAAAGCTTTGCCCTAATATCAATGGTCAGATTTGTGTTGCCATGGTAATGAATCCTCCCAAACCAGGAGATATCTCATATGAATTATACCATAAAGAAAAGACGGATATCCTCGAGAGCCTTGAAAGAAGAGCAAAAGGAGTTGTAGAATCTTTAAACGCACTGGAAGGGATTACTTGCAATGAGGTCGAAGGAGCGCTGTATGCCTTTCCAAGTCTGAAACTGCCAAAGCATCTGTTGGATGCTGCAGAAGCTTCTGGCCAACCAGCTGACTTCAAATACTGCATGGCTCTACTGGAACAGACTGGTATCGTCACTGTGCCTGGGTCAGGATTCGGACAGGAACCTGGAACCTTGCACGTACGTACCACTATACTTCCTCCAGAGAATGAAATGGAAATTCTCAAAAAGAGGTGGAGTGACTTCCACAATCTATACATTCAACAATCTAATGGACATGCCTGATGTGACAGGTAAGTCTCTAGATAGTCGAGACGCTATTGTAAAGAAAAAGACATAAAAGAATTTCATCAAATTATTCCGTATTTCATTCATCGAATTCGTCTGATATTCTAACAATATGATCTGCAATAGTTCACGAGCAACCCCAGTGCGTTTGATGACGAGCGGGCAGGTCAGTGGATCAATTCGCAACAAAGTCACATTAAATCGCTTCCATGGCTTCAAGTCGGTTCATACCGAGCCCTCGTCAGTGATGCACGCCACTGTTTGCGGATCCACAACTACCAGGTCCCGTATCCATTCCACCGTGGTCTGCAGCAAGGTAGCTGTTCTTGGAGCTGCAGGAGGTATTGGACAACCTTTGTCAATGTTGCTCAAAATGAATAATATGATCACTGATTTGGCTCTCTATGACATCGCAAACGTCGCTGGTGTTGCTGCTGACCTGTCTCACTGCAACACTTCGGTCAAGGTATGTGAACACTCCCACAAGAGATTGTTGGGGACAGTTTCTTACTTGATTTCTTACCATGCATGATATAGGTTACTGCTTTTACCGGAGCTGAGGAGCTTGAGGGTGCCTTGACTGGTGCTGAACTGGTTATCATTCCTGCTGGAGTACCAAGAAAGCCAGGAATGACAAGAGATGACCTTTTCAACATAAATGCTGGTATTGTCAAGTCTTTGGCAGAAGGAGTTGCGAAATATTGTCCCAATGCAATTGTGAACATCATCTCAAATCCAGTCAATTCTACCGTCCCAATCACTTGTGAAGTGATGAAGAAAGCAGGTGTGTATAATCCAAGGAAAATCATGGGTGTGACCACCCTTGACATTGTCCGTGCAAACACCTTCGTCGCGGAAGCCAAGGGTATCAATGTGAAGGATATGAATGTTCCAGTCATTGGAGGGCATGCTGGTGAGACTATTCTGCCTCTTTTGTCCCAGGCAACCCCCTCTGTCTCTTTTGGAGAAGATGAGGCTGCAGCCATGACAACGAGAATTCAGAATGCGGGAACAGAGGTTGTTGAAGCAAAGGCAGGGGCAGGATCTGCAACCCTATCCATGGCTTATGCTGCTGCTAGAATGGCAGAGTCAGTTCTATTGGCCAAAAACGGGGAGAAAAATGTCGTTGAATGCACATATGTTGAATCCAACATGGTCCCAGACCTGCCATATTTCAGCAGCAAGGTTGTCTTAGGACCAGAGGGAGTTGTAGAGTTCCTTCCCCTCGGTGAACTCTCTCCTTCTGAGCAAAAGGGACTGGAGGATATGAAGCCTTTGTTGACCAAGAATATAAATGCAGGGATTGAATTTGCCAAAAGCAACTAGGTTTGATCATCGCGATTGCAATCGCCAATTGGGTGATCACCCAAGATGCATTCATATGCGCAACAAAATGTCACTCTCGACATCAAGCTTACCTTTAGAGATGTGCGCGTGTCCCGAATTGTAAAAATATATTAATAATATTAAATTGAGTACCTAGTAACTGAAAATCTCCGAGGGAATCCTCCGTGCAGCTATTTGGGTTGCGCCCAAGTTCTGCCAAACTGATCGAAAACAAACTCAGAAGACACGTCCAGTTCAAGATATTTGCATTCTGTGGTTCAATTTACTGCATCAATTTTCTTGATTATATCTCTGATATCAAACCCACACGCCAAGGGCAAAAATAGATACAACATGGAAACTCCTTTGCCCACAGCAAGCAGCTCCGGAACACGGAGCAAATCAGTCAAGAAGCTTTTAGGCAGGAGGAGGGCGAGTGATGTATCATCAAAGTCCAATAAAAGGGCAGCCACGCCGTCAAACCAGATGGAAGAATCTATATGCAAGTCAAAGGGGTCTCATACCCCCAAAACTGTTGCTGAGGCTCAAGAAGTGGGGGAGAATGCCAGAATGAACGATGAGCTGACCTGGGCTTTAGATGGATTAGAATCGACAAGCCCATCCTCAACAGAGAATTCTTTAGCTGATTTAATCGATTTACTGAGCAGCCGGAGGGGAAAGATACTTTTGCAGGGAGAGGGCACGATAAACATATTGCTGGGAAAAATGGCCAATATTGATCTGGAGAAAAACCCTCAGATAACCCTGGCATGCGCTTGCATATTGCTGATTTTGACGTTGAGGGGGAAATTGAGTGTATTTACAAAGGAAATCACGGTTGTTCTATTGAAACCAGTCATGACATACCGAGAATTGGTCAGACTTCCTGCAGAGCCAACAAGACTAAGCAAATCGATAACAGAATTCCTCTCTGATCAGCAGATCAATCGTGTTCTGCCGAAAGAAGTCGCTCTTTCCCCTCTATGTATATCTTTATCTTTTCTAAATCTATGTCTTTCGCCTAGAGAAGATTACGATTCGACCAGCATCAAGATGCTTCTGGGCAAGTCTGGGTGCCTAGGCCTCGTTGTAGACATATCGATGAAAGAAAGCAGCTCCTTGAATGATCCAAGACCCACAATGGAGACCGTGCAGAGTCTTTGGAAACTGAAGAGGTATGTTTTGTGATGATTCTTCTGTCTTTTGAATATCCTGATGATGCTTAACTTTGGATGCAGTTTGTTGTCCATTCTGGAACATGCCTGTTTTGCATGTACAGAGAATGTTGCTTATCTGTCAGCACTTCGCGTCTCTTCGGGTTGCCCTCCATTCTTATCAGAAATGGAAGTTCATCGATGGCTGACGTCTCAAATAAAGATACTTTGTTCACAGAAACTGGTGCCAGAGGGAATAAAAAAGGATTGTTTCCGAGGCATATTGGCGGTGACTATGAATATTACAGAGGGCAATGAAGAAACTGCCAAAGCAATCTCGGAATCTGAAGGATTAGAAAACCTGTGCAATTGTTTGAAGTACATTGTGATGCAACATAAATCATCTTCGCCATCAATAGATACAATTCAACCCTGGATTGATGAAATATCGATATTGCTTGGAATCCTCATAAACGTGGTGGAGGCAGAGGATGATGCAGTTGCATGCATTAAGAAGGTAGATCTTGCCCGTTATGGTCCGGAAGATTCAAAAGAGAAAATTTTAGACATTATAACTTTACTTTTTACTTTGTCATCAGATGATAAGGGAGAAACGGATCCCTCTGGCAGCAACGGAGAGGTGACATTAGATAGCTTACGTGACGGGGAAGGGAAGGCAATGGGCTCTGTAGTTAGTGTATATTCAGGTATTCTTATTGGCTTTCTTGTAGTCCAGGATTCAGTATCCAGTTCAAGAGCCTTAGCATTACTGAGTCTCGATAGTCTGAAACCTGTCATCGAAACTATTCGAAAATGTCTGGCCTTTTACAAGAATGTCGGTGCCTTGACTAGCAAAACCGAGGCAAGCTTGCAGAGACTAATCTCCATGCTAGAGCAATCTTCATTATAAACCGAGAGATATTACGATCTTGTGTTTTTTCATGTAATATTCCAATGTAGATGAAGTACTGTGACAGACTCGTGTATATACCCACAAATCCATTCATTAAGTAAATATAATAATGAGCCTGCAGGCATTAGCTGATTTGCCACGGCACTGGTGCCAGTCGGAATGAGGCCTCGTCCTAAATAGAGATTCTTCGCAGGATCGCTATTGATTCTGGTTTTACTCTCCATTATTTTAGCTGGCTACTAGTTTAACAAATTGATTATGCAAAATATTTTATAAAAGCTTCCGACCAAGTTCCTGGCTTTCCCTTTCTGCGGACTTACAGAAGCGTTTGTCGTATCTAAATAGGGAAGGCACAGCGACTGTCATAATAACCTTCGGTGATTTTATACTTCAAGTAATTTTAAGTATTAATGGCTACTGGTAGAACTTTTCGAGCGAGGCAGCTTGACGTACAGAGGCCCCTTGAAATCGTTCGGGACGAGAGCTTGTTAGATACAGCAGACGCGGTCGCTCGCGATGTTGTCCACAGTCATCAGGCCCTGGATGCTGATAATGAAAAGGTACGAATACTTCTTGATATTTAGTCAAGGGACCGATGATTTAGAGAGTATCTCATCGTGCAGCCACAAATGGTGCAACACTCAAAAGGAGTCAGGGAAATTCCAACACCAATAACTTTGAATGTGGATACTTATTCTCTGGATTATCTGCCTACGTTCTATAAACGGAACACATATATAAGAGGTAAGGGTGGATCAGGTTTCGATGATCCGACTTTCGTCGAATACGACCTAGATTCAGAGGACTTGGCTTGGCTTGGAAGTATTAACAACGATGGGCAAGAGAGGCTGTCTCCGGAAAAACTGGAAATGATGCTCTGGAAACTTGATCTCGCAAATGCTGAAGCTACCGATAAGGTATTTTCATTCCAGGGCTCTGCTGTAGCTGAAAGGAGGTCTGCTCAAGCCTGTGCAACCACTGATCATTTGCAAAAGCAAGATGCCTTGCAAATGTTGGAAGAATATTGCCCTGCGCGTGATTCTTTCAGAGAGGCAGTCTATGAATATTGGAAAAAGAAACGAGCATCTCTGGGAAGACCCTTACTAAGAAAGCTACAAGCTCCGACTCCTCTGAATAATACTGATCCACACAGAGTGTTCAGATCAAGGGACAGGCCTAATAGGCCTCAAACGAGAAGGAGAAGAGAAAACAATCCGGACTCGCTGGACAAGTTGTCCATGATTGCAGACAATATTAAGATGGCAATACAACTCTTTGATCTGATTGTGAGAAGAGAGAGAAAGAAGAGAGATATGATTTACGCTGCAATTGAGGGGCAGCAGCTACAGATTCGCAAAAGGCATGATGGAAAATCTAGGCAAGACCTTTTAGAAACTGAATACCTTGCCTCTGCCAAGAGCAAAGGGACCAAGAGACCCATGGGATTTGAAGATTTACCGGAGGCAGCACCAGCAACAACGAATAAACTACTTGAGTTTAAAATTAAACGAGGCAAGAAGAAAAAAACCTTGGGAGAAGAACCCATCTTGAATGCAGTAGCCTTGCTTGGCCCCCCTGCCTTGCCTGTTCAGGAGAAAATGCTACCAGCGTGGGTTGCATCTTCGGAGTTGGAACCTGCCGTGAAGGAAATATTGGATGGAAAAAGTCTGGGGAAGATGAGAATTGGTCGATGCAGCCGATTCATTATTGACCGTTGTGACCCATTTACCATGGAGACGGAAATGGCAGAGGACATACTCAGACCCACCCATGAGGTGCTAGCTTCCTTAGGCCCAAACCCGTTTGCAGAATGGATGGGCAAAATTGATTTAGCCAACAAAGGATACGAAATGCTGAAAAAGCAGAATACACCACAAAAAGAAGAGGACTGAGTAATTTTACATTTACTTTCAAACAAAGCATTAACTTCTAATGTAACCTTGCCAAATCCTCGATCAGTCTGAAACAGCGGTTGCCCTTTTCCTCATCACCCAGTACATCCAGAATTTCTTTCTGCTCCGTACTAGACAAATCCAAGATCTGTTCCAAAAGATCGCCATCGATGTAGCCTGTGGTCCCAATATCACCACGGACAAAAGCCGTCTGAAAAGATCGCCAGTCAGCGTGGCTCAGCCCTCCAACACCATGGATACGTTGACGCAGCACATTCTGTACTTCATTCAATAATTTGTAATGCTCTTCGGGTAAGGCAGCGATTATACCGATAGCTCCGTTGATGGTTCCAAACAAGACAGTTGGGAATTTCGATATTTCCGAATCAGGAAGCCTCATGACAAGCGATCCTTCTCGGAATCTATTGACAAAATCTCCCAAATGATACTGCCCCACCATATTCAAACGACAGCGATCTTCATCATTTGCAGACGCATTCCATCGCAGCGTGAATAGATTGTAGCTGCTGTCGGCTCCAATAAAATGAGTGTCGCTAAGCACCATGGAACTAGCCATCCATCCAGGATTAAAATCCCTGGCGACGAGTTCGATACGCTTAGACGATTCCTTGTATATGTGTAGCTGAAGAGACTTCATCAAATCCCCAACCAAGATAAGATCGCCACGAACATCAATCTGCAGTGCGATCGTGTGGCCGGAATGACCACATGTCGGATCCAATGTACTCGAGGCTTTTTCCCATTCATAAACCTGTATCCTGCTATTAATACCAGCAATAAGAGAATGACGAAGTTGCGATATGCTAAAAACAGCCCCATTGGTTTCCAGAGCAGTGATGAGTGATAAGCGATTGTTTTCCACAGAAAGAAGGCGAATTCGTCCCTGCGTATTGTGACAGATCATATGAATCAATAAATCGCAACACATCACAATATCGATTACGTACTTTGCTAGGTTCAGTCTCGGTTCTGGTAGAAAATGCAGAGCCTACGGCATAAAATTCTTTGTCTTCTCCCCGCAATAAGATCGACGTTGCCGAGCAGACCATTTCGTTCTCCATGAGTTGAAATTTGTCCAGAACTTCGAATGCGTGATCATCAAACAATAATATTTGATCTCCTCGATTTTCACTGATTCCTGTAAAAGCCGTCGTGGTTGTGACAAGCAGAGTCTTGGAAGAAGGCATGTGAGCTATTCTCCTGGGCTGCTCATGAAGGGGAATGCTTCGAACATGAAGTTTCTGCAGTGAATGAGTAGCTATCAGAAATAATATCGGTTAAATGTGGCTGAAAATAGAACTCACCTGAATATTATCCATCGTTCCAACCTCTAAGGAGTCTGGTTTGACTAAGACAAGGCAATCAGGGTAACTCTTTGCGTCAAATGATGCAATATAGTTGACCTCTCCTTCATTCAAGTTTGAGTAAACAAGTTTGCCATTGAGACAGTGGATTACTGTCGGGCGATCTGATGCAGCGAATACGTGATTATTGCCACGGTGCCTGCGGTTATTCAAGGTAGTGAGTATAGAAGTTCGACAAAATTTTCTTAAGGATTTGCATACCTGAAAGATCGAAGACTTATTGGTTTGGTACCGATGATTAACTTCTTTCGATCATGAAACGCTGAGCGACCATCGAGCCTGTAGCTTACCAAAGAGCCGTCCCCGAGTCCACATAGCAGGAATTTTGAGTCTTCAAACTGGGTAAGAAGTATGCTTCTAGCCATCACCTCTTCTCCCAAAGATACAGTTTCAATTTCACTCGAGTCTGCCATGGAGTATAAAGCAAAAGATACATTCCAAAGTCCTACTACGAGCAAATCATCAGAGCAATCCAAGCAAGAGACTTCATCAGCAAAAGTTGTGGTGAATTTGGAATGTAATTTCCCTTTGAGGTTTTGCAGGACGACCACATTCCTAGAATTCAAAGCAACAGCTACATGATTCATTGTTGAAGATGCATCCAATATTTTGGCTCCCTTTGGAGCATCCCATGACTCAACAAGAGATGTTCCATGCCTATCCAACAAGCGGACCTGAGTTGGGGTCACCTGGAGTATCAAACCTCCTTCCATGCATGAGCAGTGAATAGAAGCTGCATCGACTTCGAGTGCGGATATTTCAAGTTCATCTAGCTCTTCTTCCATATTTAGGCCCAAAACACGAGTTTCGTTCATGAAACTGAGAATGAAAAGAGCATCGCCGTCCCTTGTCACATTCCATATTCCCTTGACTCCACTTAATTCAATATTGGCCTGGCAATTGAACCCAATCCCGTTCCTTATGATTCGAAGAGAGCCATCTCGTCCTCCTCCAGAACAAGTTACTATTTGTCCCTGTCCCTGACGATCAAGATCGATAACCGAAAAGTCTACAATTGGACCGATATTTGGCATTGAGTCGATCAGCTCAACATAGGTATCTGTCTCCTCAATCTTCTGAGCGTGTAATTTAATCAAATTAGAATCACCCATCGAACTGCCAACAAAAATTATACCACTATCAAGATAGCAAATGCTTGAAGCGATACTAGTCTCTCCTAGTTTCTCAAGCTTCATGGCCTTATCCTCTGAGATTAGGAGGAAGAGATTGCCCTTGACATCAGACAAAAGAAATCTTGATTCACCATCACCAACTTGTGCCCATGCTTTCATCATTGTTGGTGCAATAGTTATATAATTTCCACCTGTAGATGAGCAGTGGTGAATTCTGTTTTCTCCGACAATGATACACCCGTTGTTCTTAGGATCTGGTATCAGCATGGAGCTCCCACGGTCCAAATTGCTTTGCATCCAGGGTCCACCGACAGCCTCCTTCGATTCTATATTGATCACATATGTCCTAACATGACGCTCTTCTTTTGTATCTTCAAAAAGTACGGCGATGGTTGGAGTTTCCGTGCAATTCAAAAATTTGATATCAATGACCTTCAACTCATCTAGTCGAATGTTGAATGCCTGGTCAAATTTTCCATCCTCGTGTACTGGAATGACTTTAAAGTGACCATCGTACAGGTGAAGGCCTATCATACTGCACGAAGGATCAATGATACCCACGTGACCTGATTCTGATGGTCTACCAATCTTATCTGAAAGGTCACCATTTGCAAGGGTCTTGAGCTCCCCATTGTGAGCGTATTCCAAAACACAGAACTTATACCTCTCTGTCAGGACGAACAGGATATCTTTATTAAATTTCTTCGGCCTAAACAGTTTCAGAACCGATATTCTACCATAAAATGGCACATCCATGATTCCCTGCGACACAGAGCAGTCATTAGAAATGAGTAATAATGATGCCACCTTCGGAGGAACCTGCAGCGGTGGCACACCACCATTTACAACAAAGTACACTGCATACCTCAAGACCATCTTCGGCAACCTTGTGAATTTCTAAGCGATATGATTTCCTACAATAATAATGTCACCGTGATTCACGGATATTCGAAACATGGAGAGTCGCAGATCAGGGATTCTAAAGTTGATTTGAAACGTACGCCACAATAAGGTTCACTTCTGAAGTTCCTGTGAATGAGCCTACAGCAGACTGAGTGACTGCTGTTGGTTTATGCGCAGTCAGAACGTAGTTATATCTTGAATCAGATTCCATCGTAAACCTAGCCCCCAGACCGGTCGACGTTCCTCGCGAAGATACAAATGGAAACAGAAAACCCAAGTCCAAGGTCTACTTGCAGTTTAGTTTGTTCTCAATCGAATATTTACTATTATTGTATTCTTAATTTTACTATAGAAGAATATTCCTGGCAAACCTCCTTTGATCCATTCGAATGGAATTCCTCTGCAGTGGCACTGTGGACAGGATACTGTACGTTCTGTTGGAGCTCCTTAATATTAATGAGAGGCATTAACCCTGCTCATTGATTTCTCCTGGGCATCAGTATTGATTATTCTATCTCATCTGCAGCAGTGACAGTTCCTCACTCGTTATCATCGGTAGAGAACATGCAGTTCGTGGTCCAACCAGCCCAAGTTTCATGGCAGATTTCTTGGTACGCTGGCCAGCGCTAGTATGACCCTGAGATGGAAAATTTCTAACGCCAGACTTTGGCGTGATCAGATAATGGATTCACGCTTGTTTCAGATTGTGTGCTGTATAATTAAACTAGTTATTAGTCTTAGATGCAGTTACTCCTACAGTGAATACGCGTGTCACCAATAGCTGAAGATGTCAAGGTTGGCCGACAAACTCCGCTGGGAAACACTCTCATCGAAAATCTCCAGTACCCTTTTAGCGAGTTGTAGTAAATCTCATGTGAGAAACCTTAGTGGATCTAATAAAGTTGGTCGGAAGCATGGACGCAGAGAGGACAGGTCTTCTGGAAAGCAGAGGAGTAAGAGCAGTGAAGATGTCCAAAGCCAGCTTTTTCAGTTATTATCCAATCCTTCAAAAAGAAAAATGTCCAAGCATCAAGAATCTATATTGGCACAAACTAGCTCTCTTTTCATTGATACATCAAAGATACCTTTCTTGAAGTATACAATGCCCGAGAGAGACTATGAGAGATTTAAAAAGAACAAAAGTACGTCAGAAGAGAGAAAAAAGGTCCTCAATGTATATGAGACAGTCCTACCTAGGCGTAAATCTCAGGTACCAATGATTGCAGACAGTCATCGAAGAATTGATAAAAATAGCTTGCGGCACCATTTATTCTCGAGAAAAGATAGGACACCCATAGGTATAGGTATCTTGGATGCGGCAAAGGAAATAATCTGCAGTTACTATTCAATTGAGGAGTCTGAATATGAAAAGCATAAAGAGGAGGCTATCCAATATATCACCCAGAAAGAAGAAGAAGATGTCCACAAGGAAGAGTGGAAGTCGCATTTTGAACGAATGATGGACGACACAACATATTCAGGTGTAGCTCTGTCACTCAAGCAGAATCCTTCCTTGTCTGATTCAGCAAGGAAAGACATTGCCGAGATATTGATTACATACACTAAATAATTGAATGTCATATGTATTGTTTGTTTATTTTCTAATTGACTCGAGAATCTTTTCTATCCTGTATTTCATGACAGGCTGACCAGAATGTGTTTTCTTGAACATTTTTTTCCGCTGCTTTGTCCTGGATTCCTTTTTCTCCTCCTTTGTTTCATTTTGAACTCCAGTAATAACCTCCTTTTTTACCATTCGTTTGCTTTCACCAGTCTCTGATTCTCCTAGTGCATGCAGATCATATGTCTGCAACAAGAATAATATATGACAATATTAGAAAAATGTACCAAAAGTAAGTTTGTATTTCCGAACCCACCTTGATTTCACCAACTTTTTCCTTCAATTTCTTGTAACGCTTTCTAATTGCATATGACTTTTTCCTTTCAGCATCTTTGGCTTTCCTCGGATCGTATGTACTACGCTTGGAAGAATTGATCACCTTTTTGTTATTTCTGCTTGGGTCCATTCTCTCTCTGAATGCATGAGTAGTGGTTGTATATTCCTGCGAGTATATTTATCATAGGAATATCAGGTTTGATATTCTCTCTTTTATATTCTTTAATAAATGCGTGTTAAAGTCGTAGAATGCCAAGTTTGATCATCATGGTGAAGATCGTCACCGATATCGGTTCGAATCCGCGAATGATTCCATCATGATCATGGAATGCCACGTGGCATTTCGTGAAAATTCACCTTGAAGGTGCTAGACAGAATCGAGCCTGACATTTCTGAAATTCATTACAAGGTAAATATGGAAGATTTATTAAACAATACTTATCTGAGTAGCCTGGTCCAAACCGGAAGGCGGGTTTATTTTCTCGAGCATAACATGTCGATTGGAGATGCACTCAAGGCGCTCGCTAAATATTCAATTTTGAGTGCACCGATGGTTTTGATGCCTGATATCGAAGAGAGTGCTGAAATTGACACACACCCGAGCCTCATTGGCTGGCTGGATATTGGTGATATCCTGGGAGCCCTTTTATCACACCTTTCATCCCAAAGTGAGAAACTTCCATCTCATATGTTGTCTCTCATGGCCGCTTTGGAGAAGGAAGGACCTAGTTTTGCAAATCGATCTTTGATAACTGTGCCTGTAGCAGAAGACAGAGGCCTTTTATATGAAATGGATGCTCCCAAGACGAGTTTGATGACAGTCATCAGAGAAGCGTTTGTGGAGAATGCACATGATGGAAAGTCGCATGTGAACCACAGGATCGCTTTGTTCGATTCGCACGGAGAGATAAAGAGTATCATAAGCCAAATGGATGTAATCCGTTGGATCGTAAACCAGAATATTAATGATCCAAGGCTATCACAGACGGTTGAAGAGTTAGGTCTGCTCCAAGGGAAGCGCCCAGTTGTTTCTGTGGATGCACATATGCCAACGCTGACTGCGTATGCTAAGATTTCATCAGCTGGGATATCTGGTGCACCAGTAATTACTGAATCAGGAGAAGTGATAGCAAATTTGTCCATCTCAGATCTGAGAGCTCTAACTTCTGAACATTTTGGTGTTTTGGCTCTCCCTGTAGCCGAGTTTTTAGCTCTAGAGCACCATACTGCCTATATTGGCTATAGTGTTACCTCAAGCAACCACTCAAACCATCCATTCTTTGCTAGCTCTCCTAGAAAAGGCAGGCTTCCCAAGAGCCATGACATACAGGTATTTTCCATTTCAAAAGATACAACACTAGGGGATGCATTATTCAAGCTTTGTAAAGATCACATACATCGACTGTATGTGGTGGAGTCAGATATCGGATTCCCACAAGTGAAGGCAGTTATCACTCTCACCGATGTTCTTCAGCTAATATCAGGAGTGTGGTGATCTTGTTACAGAAGCATTCAAATGTAATACATCAAATTGATTTGGTTCGCAATGCATTGCCAGACATGCACTATTCAGAGCGATTGGCATAGGAGTTGAAATCTTTCTCTCTAATGTCAATACCAACCATTGCCTCTCCAAGTCCCTGAGAAACCTCTGCAAGGATCTTTGGATCATTGTAATGAGTCACTGCTTGTACGATCGCACGAGCTCTTTTGGCTGGGTCACCGGATTTGAAAATTCCGGATCCAACAAATACACCATCCATTCCAAGTTGCATCATCAATGCAGCATCAGCTGGGGTTGCCACTCCTCCAGCTGCAAAGTTTACAACAGGGAGTCTTCCAAGTGCTTTGGTTTGGCGTACCAATTCAATTGGTGCCCTTATCTCCTTTGCATACACGTATAGTTCATCATCGTCCATGTTTTGGAGTTGACGAATTGCTCCCTGAACAGCCCTGGCATGCCTGACAGCCTCAACAACATTTCCTGTTCCTGCTTCTCCTTTGGTTCTGATCATGGCAGCTCCCTCCGCAATTCTCCTCAGAGCCTCCCCAAGATCTCTGCAGCCGCAGACAAATGGAACTTTGAAGTTATATTTGTTGATGTGATGAATGTCATCTGCTGGGGTGAGCACTTCAGACTCGTCGATGTAATCAATGCCCAAAGCTTCCAAAACCTGGGCCTCCACGAAGTGCCCAATACGAGCCTTTGCCATGACGGGAATTGTGACAGCTTCTTTAATGCTCTTTATCATCTACATTTTGATAATATTACCAAGTAAGCGGATGAGATGCGGAATATCAAACACAAATAGAACATGTCATATCAAAACTGTGATGCAGTCTCGCGCGTACCGATGGGTCACTCATTCTAGCCACTCCTCCTTGCTTTCTGATATCGGCAGGGACACGTTCGAGTGCCATGACTGCAACAGCCCCAGCTTCCTCGGCAATGCGAGCCTCCTCAGGAGTGACAACGTCCATAATCACTCCGCCTTTGAGCATCTGGGCGAGTCCCACCTACGAATACAATCAAGTGAGTGAGAGTTTTCATCGATTACATTCCACACTTCAGTTAGTTTTGTATCAAATGGATCGGGCGATAACTCATTCTAGGGCAGACAGGGCAAAAAATGCCTGAACCACAGAAGACGATGCCGCCTAAGTGAACCACGCACCTTTACAGCGAATGTTCCAGTTTGGTCAGCCATGTTCCCCAAAATAAATTTCTTGCTTCCAAAATTATTAATTATTGATTTCACCAGGAATGGAGATGAAACTACTACTACTACGAACTACTACTACTAAATGTGGTCCCCATGCATGGACCATCATCATCAGCCAACATGGATGGGAGTATGTCTTCCTACCCGTGTGGAGGACATAGCTTGGGCAACAAAATCTATTCTACATTGTCCTCCACCAACAATATTATCAAGGAATATCTGCTTATATTCTCTCAGCCAGAATTCGGGGAGGAACAGCCATCCCAACTGATACTATTATTTCAATACCCTCCCTGACAGTTAAGTTGTTGCGAATTATATCCTTATCTTCCAAAAGGAAGATATCCCCGACGTACACTGAATGACATATCAATCGTATTTAGATAATGTCAAGCCATTAAATACACAATTTATCGTACCATGGTTTGTCGGAACATAGACAGAATATAACTGAATTTCTCCATTATCCGTCTCAACAAATGTTTGGCCCGTAATGAACCCAAAGGCATATTCCCCTACTCTAGGGTGCCGAATAAGGACACATTCCCTGCAGACACAACACATCTTTTATGAAGCCATCAAGGCAGACGAAATGTAAGATGGCACTTACCTGAAAGAGTTTGCAGACTCGTGATCAGGAGAAACTGCACCGCTGACCTGCTTAGCAGCATTGTAAATGTGCTTGACTAATGGCAACTTTCTTATTATATATTCACCCAATCCTACAAGGGCCGTGCCAATCCAAGATGATGCAAAAACACCTGCAAAATTCACCAGCAGTATATACCATATATGCACCTGACATTTTAAATTCACACATCAATCCTTTCGTACCTGTTGCGAAGATAAAAAGCATGGAAGTGACAAATCCCAGTCCAAAAACGTGGAATCCAAGAAGATATTCATACACAGGGCTAAAAAAGTTATCAAAGAACTCCAGAATCCACCACGTGGCATAGACTGTTACCACAACAGGAAAGAGCATAGCACTACAGGTATAAAAGCAATAGTAACATCATCCAGGATTTCGTATGCTTGGGATTAAATCTATTTCGCCTAGAAATCTTGACAAATATAGATGTTCTTGTTTTAAGAATGGAACAAAAGTCAAATAAATACATACCAACCGCTCATGAAGCGCTTTGAGAAATAACTAGAAAGCAGCGAAGCTGCAGCTTCTCTGGTAGTATTTTTCCTAGATAGAATATGGTTATCACTCATCGATCCCATCAGTCCTTCCTCTTCTTGACCCTTGCGATCGATGTCAGTTCCCATTGAGCTTCGGATATTGCTCGGCACTTGACTGCTTTAATCTTGCAAAATATGGCTTATCCTATTTTGAATGTTAAAACTATTTAATAAATTAAAACATATTATGTTTCATGTAGCCCTGCATTTCTGCAGAAGGTTGTGCAGTAAGATTCCAGTTGCCACCGAGACATTCAAACTGTCGACCTCATGTAGGGCATCTTTTTTCCCTAGAAAATGTTCTTCTGGTGCTCTGGCAATCCGTACACTGGCACTGCAAGCCCTTCTAACAGTTGTTCTTAGTCCATATCCCTCACTTCCCATCACTAAAATCGTGGGATCTTTCAGATCGTAATCTTCACATGTGATTGATTCTTCGTCCGCACAAGCACCAATGACGGCCCAACCTTTTGACCTTGCATCATTCAACGTTGTTGGAAGACTTTTGCATGAATAAATGCTCATTTTCTCTACTGCACCCGCACTGGCTTTTGAAACTACCCCAGAGAGCGGTGCTGAATTCTTACCACAAATCAGCACCCCTGTTGCCCCTAAAAAATAGGCTGACCGAATCACGGCTCCCAGATTCTGCGGATCAGTGATTTCATCGAGGCAGAGCCACAAAGGAAGGCTTCTGTCGTTGGGAAGCTCATCTATTTTTGGAAACCTATCCATTTTCTCACATGACAACGGAGAAGCATCCAGGACTATGCCTTGATGTGGCCTGTTATTTGTGACCATATTTATGTCGTGCTTCGAAACTGTCACCAAAGGGATATTCAGAGCCTTGGCTTTCAGTAAAGCTTGCCTGATACTTGAGACTTCTTTCCTTTTGGAATCTTCTATACCTTCCTGTACGTAGATTGCGTACAGTTGCCTTCTATTCGAATCCAATGCTGCGAGAACTGAAGAAGTTCCGTACACTACGTCACCCTGCCAACGGTCTTGAAGTATTTTTGTAGGGGATTTGGGAGCTTCGTCAGAAGACCGAAAATCACGCCTGCTTCTTTGATTCTCAGAACGTTCAAAATATCTATTCTTTCTACCAGTCCCAGAGGCGCGGCTTTGCTGACTCTGTTTCGAGCTATTAAATGCCATGCATACAACGGGGCAACGTGCAAAGCACCGGGTGGTTGACAGGATCCGACTCATCTGAATGGTATATTCAATAAAATTTGAAATATTATAATAATTTAATGCAGTGATTTCTGCCCACCGACGGTACTCCTTTTATAACCAGGTCATGGATATCCATATGGCTCCGGAGCCATAGTTATTCACCCTACTAGGCTATACCCTTCATTAATGATAATATTATCCAGGGATAATTACCCTGGATGATTCTACGGATTTTCGTACTTCCAAGATCTTGCACCAAATCTACGATCCCTGTGAGAATATTCTATCAATGCTTGCAAAAGATCTTCTTTGCAAAAGTCTGGCCAGTACACATCGGTAAAGTACAACTCAGTGTAGGCCAAGTGCCAGAGAATGAAATTTGAGATTCTCTTGTCACCTCCTGTCCGAATCAGGAGATCAGGGCTCTGATGATCCTTTGCAATGTGAGACAGGGCCAAGTTCTGCGAAATAAGAGAAACATCAATGTCACGAATATCTAATGAGTTATCTTGGATTCGTTTTGCTATGCTTTGAGTGGCTGCAACAATATCCTCTCTGCCTGAGAAATTGAGAGCTATCGTCAAAACTAAAATATCATTGTTTTTTGTCAGACTCTCTGCCCTGCATTATCCAAAATCCAAACTACATACTGAAACATATCTAAACAGTAGCCGGGAGAACGTGATAACGTACCGCTCGATGACATTACTGAGGCTGTCACTTCCCAAAGAAGAAACATCTCCAACAAACTTCAATCTGACACCCTCAGCATGAAGTTTCTTCAGACGCTCATGGACAACAGAATGGACTAAAGTAATCAAAAATCTTATCTCTTGTTCGTTTCTACTCGTGCTATTTTCCGTGGAAAGAGCAAACACAGACAGATATCTCACACCAAATTCAATGCAGCTTTCCACTACAGTTTGCAATGCATCAATCCCAACTTTATGGCCCACAGAAGCTACATGTCCACGTTCGCTAGCCCATCGACCATTTCCATCCATAATGACTGCTACATGCGTTGGAACCACTTGGAGCGGCAGGTCGCCATGCACTTCAAAGGAAACACACGGGGTCTTGTCCCCTGCTTGGGTACTGCTTGATTTCCACATTCTCCAACGAGTCGTGTCCACCGAGACAGTCCGTAAATTTTGCCTACGAACCTGCAAAATATCTGAATACATGTATCTAAGTACATTAATGTCTCCAGATTGACGAGGCGAGTGAATAGCACCTCCCGGATATTGGGACGAACAAAACATCCGGGTGTCGCAACTTAGGAAAAATTATCCATCACACCATCTTTCAATTCATCCACATATATTTGTATAAAATTTAGTTATTCAATCATGGGCATTCTCTGGATAACATGGAATCGAGCGACCCTGTGAAATCTTCACTTCTTCCTGCATGGCATGACTCACTGAGTCAGTGACTCGGTGGCATAAGCCTCCTGAGGCTTAGCTGATCAGCTGAGGCTGGCGAGGAACATAGATATCGCGCGATCAATCGATCTAAATCGATATCGATCCCCACGTGTAGAGATCTGAGGCATGACCTCTATAGGCTCACTGCATGCAGTGAGGCATGCAATGGAAAATCTTTTGTATGGATGACAGATTCAAGGAGAAGCCTGGAGTAAATTTTTACATTTCTATTATATTTTTTTCAAAATATTCGTTATTAAAAGAGCATCAATTCATGAATAACTTATCAACTGTCTGTAGTGCAGCAAGTGGGTACCCACGTCTCCGAACTAGGCGCGACAGTGGTCCCCGAGCAATGATATGTATTCTGCACAGGACACCGTATCTAGACCATAATATAAATCGTCTAAGAATCACGAGGACTCGTGTATGCGATGTTTATAATATTGCAGCGCTTGATTCTGCTCCGGAGTGGACTTTGGATCAAATTGCTGGACTTGTCTTTGCTTCCCTATTAGTCACCTTATATTTTTCCTCGAAGATAGTAGACGAATATGTAGCATCTTCGCAAAGAATTGAACTTGGAATTTGCCAGAAATGTGGGGGTCTCAAAGATAAAAAGACATGCCAAGAGAAAGAATGCCCTTTTAGAACTTAATCAAGTCACTTATAAGCAAACCTGACAAATATTGTTTGTTTCACATCGAGATTGGTTTATTTCATCTCTATGATTTTTTAATGCTGTTGCCTCGTTATTTGCATGGTTGTTGCTCACACAGAATCGTCTTGCCTTGATTCTGATTTCCATTTGCTTGCACAGAGTTGAGCAATATCTCCAGATAGGAATAATCAGGTATGTCACCGAACTTTAATTTAGCCAAGTAGTGATTTAATTCTACAATCTCAGGCGGGCAAACCTTTCCATTTGGAAAAAATAACCCAGGATCATCTTGACAGGCTTTTTTTAATTTCAATGTCTGCCTTTCTCTACGTTCAACTGCCTCAGTAGTTCCACCTCCTCGCGACAGGAATTTCCAGGGTAAGATTCCTGGATTGAAAGAAACAAATGTAAATACATATAGGTCAGTCGAGGTGAAACGGTCAGAGTGTTTCTTGAAGGCTTTTTATATATGACTTACCTGTTAGCAATTCAATCAAAATGTACATCCAGCTCCACAGATCATCATGGAAACTCAGGTCTTTCTCATCATGGGCGTTGATTGATGCATATGATATGCTCCCCCGAAATCCTACTCCCGCCCTCTCCTTCATGATTAGGCCATCGCCACCCGTAATCTTTCGCCCGAGGCCAAAGTCAAATAGTGCCCATTTGGATTCACCAGTCTTCTGGTGCACTCTAATGGCAATATTTGCCGGCTTAATATCCCTATGCACATATCCGCAAAGATGTAATTCTCTTATACCCATCAGAAGGTCTTTGCATGCCTCAAGGCGATCTCCCCATCCCAGGCTTTCAAGCTGGTAAAGTTTTGCCAAGTTGCTACCCAGAAGTTCCATGATGCAAAAACACCGGCCATCGTCAAGTTTGCCATGATCAATAATCTTACAGAAATATCTTTTGTTCTGGAGTCTTCTCAAAATCCGAATTTCTCGGTTTAAGGACTTCACCTCTCTAGTTTTGTCGACTTTGACTGCCACCTGTAGGTCAAAAGTTAAACAGCTTATCATGCTAGTAGCATTGAATCATCCATGATCAGAATAATATATACCTTTGAATCCTTATTTACGGCACGATAGACCTCTGCAAACTGGCCTTCGCCAATTTTGTTGACGATCTTGACTTTTCCAATCTTTGCACCCCTTTTCAGGGTACCCATGCCTGCAATACATACAACGCGTCTATTGATATGATTTTATCTGTGAAAAAAAATTATTCTGAATATCTGATATAAATTGAGGCCGGTATAAGGTACCTTTTGGTGGGGACGACCCAAACGCAGAGGCTTTGACCAAAACGTTGCCCCAGGCCCCTCAAGTGGGGCCCACTTGGGCTGTTACTAAGTAGTAGAGTATCTCAGCTTCTCGTTTACTTTCAGCCATGATGTTATACGTATGAGTTGTATATATCTCTAGTAATAAACTAGATAATGTAGAGACTCAATGGAGTTACTCTAAGGAGAATGTATTGAACCCCTCGATTCGGATAGACTCGAGATCTGATATACAGGATCAGGTTTGACCCATCCTAGAATATGTGTAATGTTTTCTACTAATCCTCACCGTGCATTTCTGTAGCAACAGGGGCCAAGCTGGGCATCATTCCATGGGGAGGTATGCCTGGGCTGATGTGATTTTTGTTCTTCACAACCATTTACTAAACTTGTCGAGCGTTGTAGTTACTACATCCTGAAGTTCAATGTACATAGTACTTGCTTTGGGTCCCGAGACAAGCTCATTCTTTCTGTGATCTTGCAACCAACACGTACATGTGGCATTTTCAATGCATGCATTGAAAGTACATGCGCATCGATGTGCATGATATCATGATCATGACATGTACTTTCAAATTTGAAGCTTTAAAGCTTGTATAAATCTCCTCCAGGCCTACATCACATGCTTGGTGTGACATACGAGCACTTATCCGACTGCGAATACTCAGAGTTGAAATAATTGTAAAAATAGCGGGCCAATTGGCGATTTCTACATCAGATGATTGTGCGTTGTCACTGACCTTGATATTGTAACAGTGTGAATAACGCGCTGTTATCTGAGAGATGGAGTGTTTTCATCGTTTCTAAGATTAATAATTTAAAATTTAAACAATTTGCAGATCTGCTTGGGTGGGGTGTGCATCCCTGTGCATCTTTTGCTCGCATTTTTCGTGGCTTGGGCACACAGGTGCGTGTTGTCGCCTCTGGGCACCTTAGTTCCAACGTCTTCAACGGAATACGTCTCCCGACGCATTAATTTCCCAATGTAGACATGGCTATCTGCTATTTCTCAAGGAGGAATGGTTCACGTTTAGGTATTGGAAAGGGAAATTGAGAGGGTACGTGACAATGTAGTGTTGTGCTATCCAGGGTAGAGGTTCTCACAGGAGCACGTGTCAAAAAGTTGCATTCAAAAAACTATTTAAAGATATCAGGAGATCGTGATTCATTCTCCAGCTTTCTGTGTGCAGTAAAATTGTCGAAAATTCTGAAACAAAGTCTGTGAAAGGAGGCAATAAAGTCGAGTAGGTAGAAGATGTCACGCCAGGTATGCCCCCTCTCAATCATCTCATCTTTTCCTTAGTCTGTTGGTCAAGTGTCATGCGCTTTTGCTGCGTTTTTGGCGTAGGCCCCTCTCTTGAGGTCTCATATGTTCGAGTGGTATCCCTCTGTCTAGATGATTGCATTGTCCCTTGTCGTAGATCCCCAGTACCTCTCCTTGGGGCTGGCGTAAACTCTTCTGCAAATGCCTGATCAATAGATCGCCTCTGTGGTGGGGGAAGGGCCAAGGTTTTATTTTGCTGTCTCCTTTTCTGAATATTCTGTTTAGTTCTATTTCCATCCATCAAAATTGGTTCAGGAAGCTTCTGGTTATAATACATTTCATAGTCCCTTGCATGCTTTTTGTACCAAGCAGCATATGCGGGATCTGCTCGATAATTCTCTCCACCCTTTCCGGTATCGAAATCCTCAATATCCATTCCACCAATCAAATTTATGAATGAAGTCACATATTCTGACACCCATCCTTCACTTTCTCTAACTGCTCGTTTGTCTGCCCCTCTGCGGACTATCGTTCTGGATGGCCCAACTGCAATAATATCTCTTTCATCCAGCCTAGAGCATCCAAGGAGTTCCTGGGGAATTGATGGAATGCCAAGAGCATCGTACCTTATACTTGCCATTTGTCCACTGTCAGGATTGAAGAGGAAATCTCTCACCTTGCCTAAAGTCAATCCATCCTCTGTCTGAACTTCAGAACCAACTACCTTTACAAATCCCATACTTTCATCTCCAGGAGGATCCCAAAGAGAGCTTTCATCATGAACCAACACGACGTCGCCGATCTGTCGCAAGCTCGAAAGGGATACATGTTCCCTTGTTGTTGAACCCAATGAAATGGAGGATGCATTCTGCCTTAGATACAGAGTCGTGACTTCCAGGGCTATTGGTTCCACAAAAATGTCATCTACATATCCAAGCCTTTTCCCTGATGTTCTTGTAATAACTTCCTTATCCATCAGAATGGATCTTGGTAGAAGCAAATCAGAGGATTCCGTTTCCTTTCGTTGAGCAGTCTTCTCCTTGGGTCGCTGAGGGGGTTTTTGCCGGGTATCTCTCCTTACTCGCTGCTCAGGTGCTATATTTTGAGATTGAAGAAATTGTGGTCTATTTAATTGTTGATTTTGCAATCTGGGACGTCTGCTCGGATTCCGAGGGTCGTTTGCATCCGGCGGAACTCCTTGCGTCCTTCTAACTCCCGGTCTACGAGCCTCTGCTACTATCCTGGCGTGACTATGTGATACCACATGCATATTATACCACGAATGACACCAATTTTCGATCTGACTATGCTTTCAATTTCGAGGAAAGTTGCAAGATTTCGTGTGTCTGTAGACGGTGTGAATCCAGAATGCTATCTGTCAATGTGATATGAAACAATATTTATCATATTTTTAAATGGGAGTGTTACATATAGAGTAATTTGGTTTTGCAATACCGTGGTCCTTGATTCCCCAAGGTGTCTTGATTCCTGAATGTCCTAGGATATATCCTATATCGGCCTGTACAGCTTCCTGCAGGAACAGTCCTCTTGGCTTGCATTAATGCCACTTCGAAGTGACGAATTCGTCTATACATGGACCTCGAGGTAATCATAGACTCTGTCATTATAAGGCCTGCCAGCTGGCCTGCAGGCCTAGGCCCTAATAGGGTCTCAAAATGGTAGTATTTGACCTTTAACGTGCAACAGTGGTGGTCACGTTTTTTATTTTCTGCTATTTTAAAGAATGAAGTGATATATTACCATTAAGTCCTCCGCTGCCCTGATGGTGAAAGAGTCGTTTCTTGTATCTTCGAGTTCAGACGTCCTAGAACTGTTGCCTAGGGGTTTTGCACTATCAAATGTTCTTCCAGGAGCCCTGTATCAGCAATCAATCTCTAATGGATTTATATATCATGAAGGGAACAACGTTTACGAACCAAACAACGAGATCGCATCGAGGCTAACTGGGGTTCACATAAAAGGCGATGCTGTGTTAGAAGTAGAATCAGAATCATTGCTCTGCCTCAAAGGGTTAACGAAGAGAAGTTTTGAATCAGATACGGGAAATTCTCCGTGGGAGGGTCTGCCTCAAGAAATCCTGGGGCTTATCATAGAAGAATGTACGGGTTGCTGTGCAATAACTGCAGTAACTTTATCACACGTTTGCAAATCGTGGCGTGAGAAAATAATAGCCGACTCGTACATGATGGAGAAAATTAAGTTCAAAAATTTGACAATGTCAAACCCAACTGATATGGATCATTTATCATCATTGAGGAGGCACAAAATTCTGCATGCCGCACTTCTCTCAAACAACATTACAGCATCTTTAGTAATGGCGAGGTATCTAACCAGAATAGGAAAATATAGCACAGCGAGTAAATACTGGAGATCTGCGGCCAAAATGTGTCATCCAGAAGGTTTAGCTGTTCTTGGATTTGAATTGTATTCTGATGGCTACTCTCTCACAAGAGACCCTGAAGAAGCATACTTGTTGCTCACAAGGGCTTGCAAGCGGCTAGAAAATAGTTTACTATCGGGTAATATTCCAGTTTTAATGACTGAGGAATCTTGCGGAAAACTTTTACAGCGGGCAGCTCACATTCTTGCAATTTTGATAATAGACAATGATTTCCTATCCCCGATAGAGAAAGACACCAGTTCAGCTGTCAGATGGCTGCAAACCTCTCACAAACTTGGCTGTCATGAGGCTGGCAAGTTACTTCAGAGCATGTTCCGAAGCGGTCAGTACTAATGCTATGATGGTTTCAATCCAAGATGACTTTGTGCCTCTCCATACAAATATATAATTTGTACACTATTTGCGTAATATCTTCAATAGCACTTAAAACTGTGGAGAAGTTTACTTTGCATTCATTCCACAAGCCTGGCAAATAAAGTTCTTCGACTGATTGATTTCCTTTCTCGCATAGCAATTTATTGTCGTCTATGTCACATCCATACTTCATGGCAAGACTTTGAATGAAATCTTTGATTTCGTCAGGTGCTTCAGTATGTCTCGTATGGCTGACTCGTTGCTCTTTTAGTTCCCTCGGTCGATGGTCCCGTACTGCGTGGATATTCAAATATGTAAATGTGCACAAGAATGTCATATATCGTATACATGTATATATACCATGAAGGCAACGTACCCATGATCTTTCTTGCTGCACTGGTTGTCTTTGGAACAGACAAAGTTGGGTTTATCTTCTCACACTTGGCCTTAGCCAAGCTGAAAAACGCATTCCTCATTAGCTCATCTAGCTTCTCCCTGCGATCTAAATACTCCTGCATGCATACATGTGATAGTTATTGAGATACCCAAGAGATTTCAAAGAGCAGTGGTGGTTCACAAGTATCAGTCTCCAACCTGCACGAGATCCAAGCAAGATACGAATTCTGTATCATCATCATTATCATCATTAGTCATAATAATATTCTATGATTTTTTTTATGTTCCGAGCATGAAAAGTGATATTGAGAATAGCCTCGAGAGTCACGACCAAGTACATACGTGGCAAATTGGCATGTAGCCATGCCGTCCCATGAGACAGATGATTCAAATTTTCACAGGTGCTCATGAAACTTCGGTACCGAGGAAATCCCGTACCAAAAACGGGATATATACATATAAGATATATATAAATAATATATATATTGATATAAACGAAGAAAACTAGAAACCATGTTCTATTCCACCGAGGTGCTGAGAAACAGCAGAAGCAGCCTTGGTATAATTTGGTCAGCGGCATGGGGAAGAAAGCTTGCTCGCTCGAGAGTTTTGAACATTAATATTGACCAAACATGGTAAGTGGTATTATTATGCTATAAAATCTACGCGCCTCTTGGTGAAGGTTTGGGCAAAATTCAGGGATGGGCAACTTGGTAGTTGGGACTAAATTTCAAATTTCGACTGATGTGCAGTGAGCAACTGATGGACCCTGAAGTCCCACAAGCCCTGAGATTGCAGGCAATCTTGGCGAGTGGAATAGTGAAAGTACATGAAAAGAAAGTCAATTACCTCAAGGAGGATGCCGAGCACGCCATGGTATGTGTGTTTCCTGGTCCAATACAAAATCAAGAACTTTTCAATGTACCCCATCTATGTGCAGAGGACTCTATGTGACACAGGTACCAAGGGAAAGCGATCAATAGATCTTGATGAAAAGAAATCAAGAAAAAAGCGAACTACGACAATAGGCAGTCAATTCGAAACAAGGCAAACCCTTGATTTATTCTTTGGCAGTTCTGGGCTCGAAGCAAGCAATGATTTTCATTTTGGAGAGACATTTGATGACAATGTACGTGGTTGTACTATCTGTGGAGCATGCCAATCTCAGTCTTCAAAATTGATTTCATAATTAAATACAGGTTTATCGTGATGATGATTTCCTCCGTCAAAGTCTTGATCCAGAGATTGTCTTGTCGTTCCCATTTGATGAGGGGACTGACCAAAGGTACGAGTTGTAATTTATGATCCATTCAATGGATATCAAATCGAACATTACACACATAAGCTCATCAATTTCATATCTTCAGGAACTATATCATGGATTCTCCGGATAATATGCCGGATTTGGAAGACCCCGTAATTTCGGATGGGTTTCAAGATCACTTTGACATGGGCTCCCCAATCAGTGTTTGTGACCAGGTGAGTGTCCTTTAGAATTTTTCACGTGCATCCGATGGTACCTCATTGATAATCGTTTCACGAGTCATGCAGGGAAAAATCCTGATCAAACCAAAACGTAAAAGAAGGCCAAAAGTAGATCAGGGAATCGTTAATATGCCCCATGATGCATCTTCATGGGGCATTGGCTCCTCACGCCTGAATGGCCACCAAGGGGGAGGTCGATTTGAAAAGCAGACTCTCTATCGAAAGTTTGCATCTTTCTCCTCTCCATATGACAAGAAAAAAGGCTGCCTTGATACTTGCTTGGAAAAAATCCACATCAACAAAAGGGCAAGGGCAGTTTTCATCCACGGTCAAGATGTTGCCAAAGGCCCTCAAGATGCTGAAAACTTTGAATCATATGATCCAAGAGATTACGGGAATGATGAAAGAGAGGTGGAGATCGAGAAGCTGAGAAATGCGCTGCACGTGACCCCTACTGAAAAGCTTGGCCTCATGAACAGCAACTCAATGTCTCTTGCAAATTCTTCAGGAGATCTGTCTCGTGAGGAAAGTGGCTATCTCTCGAATAGATCATCCGTGCAAAAAGATAGACTTTCTGGTCTTTTTAAGGAGAGCCGACATGACCTGGAAAACGATGTTTTCTTGGGACATCAATCATCCTCAGAAGAAGTACCTTTCAGCGACCTGGATAATTTCAAACTTAAAGAGACTGGTTCATCAAAGAGTCTGCCCGAATCTTTCGGGGGCCTTCAAAAATGGGACAAGAGTTCTCATACGATGGAAATCCTTACAAAAGCAAGGCTTTGCTCAGAAAGGTGGGGAGCAGCATCCATCTTGTTATTGGATGACCTTACCGGCCATCTTAACAGACACGAAGCCGCTACCATGTTCCACCATATTCTTGGTATGTCCAGTGTATTCATATTACATGCTCAATTTGTTTGATCTGATAATCACAAAAAATATCTATGCAGTGGGTTCCTCATCAGGATTGATCAAGGCACACCAGGCATATGCTTATGGGCCTATCACAATAGAGTTTGAGTTTTAGCTCATTGATCAAAAGTCAAAACCGCTCTCAAGCATTTCCCAGAATGTAAAAGATCAAATGCTTCATTTATCTGGTGAAACTTCATGTTGTGAGTGATGTAGTCATCTAGCTTTGTCTCTCCTTTCATATACTGATCAACCAAACCAGGGACCTGAAGTCGAGACTTGTACCTATAAGGGTAAAACAGGTAAAATTTCAGTACAGGTCGACTAAAGTATAATATAGAATGTATAAAGTCATCACGTACCCTCCAAATGCAGTCCCTTTCCATACTCTACCAGTCACCAGCTGAAATGGTCTGGTAGAAATCTCTTTGCCAGCAGCAGCAACTCCAATGATGCATGACTCTCCCCAACCACGATGGGCGGCTTCGAGGGCAGATCTCATAACTTCTACATTTCCAATACATTCAAATGTATAGTCAATACCCCATCCATCGGGGCTCTGCTCCACTAAAATTTGCTGGATTGGTTTGTCATAATCTTTGGGATTGAGACAATCAGTGGCTCCCCAAGCACGAGCAGCCTCAAACTTTTCACTGTTTATGTCTACAGCAAAAATTGATGCCGCACCTGCCTTCTTAGCCGCCTCTATAACAGCAAGGCCAACTGCCCCTAGGCCAAATACAGCAACAGAAGTACCAGCTTGAACCTTGCAGGTGTTATAGACAGCACCCCAACCAGTACTCACGCCGCATCCAAGCAGGCAAATTTTGTCTAAGGGAGCACTTTTTGAGACCTTGGCCACCGATTCTTCGTGCAGTACAGTATACTCACTGAAAGTGCTCGTTCCCATAAAATGGTAGATTGGCTTCCCATCCATTGAATAGAACCGTACATCACCATCGGCTTTCATGACTCCTTTACCAGTAAAAGATCTAACAGAAACACAGAGATTGCTCTTGGGATGCTTACAGAAGGCACAGTCACCACAATAAGCCTGATAGCAAGGAATGACATGGTCCCCTGGTGAAACTGATGTGACACCTTCGCCAACACTTTCCACAATGCCAGCTGCCTCATGACCTAATATACAAGGAAACAGTCCTTCTGGATCTAGTCCATCTAAGGTATACGCGTCTGTGTGGCATAACGCTGTGGCAACGATCTTCACACGCACTTCCCCCGTCCTCGGAGGTAGAACCTTGACATCAGTGACTTCAAGAGGCTTGTTAGCCTCCCATGCGATCGCCGCTTTGCATACGATTTCCTACACAACATTTTTGTACCATTGGAATCCAAATGCTAAGCCCATTGAGGATACGAGCCACGTCTGGTGGGAACTGGAAGAAAACTACAACAGGTCAAGCTCTTTTAACTCACCGACATTACGACAAACTCGGAGTATCTGGGTTCGCGACAAAATACTTTAAATAAAATGAATCATCTATATGTTTCTTGATCATCCATCTCTTAAAATACGGGATCCTCGAGGATGCTGAGCTCATCGCATGCTAGCCATCACGGCTAATAATACATGATCGTTTAACTGACGATCAGAAGCATTAGTTTCCTTTAATCTAACGAATCACAGATAACACATTGTATAATCAGACTAGAATCATTAAAAGAACCCTTTTCATAGATAGAAACGCTCGGCATGTCAATTGCAATCTCTGTCCCTGATGTTCATTCAGAGAGCCTTCTAACGCTCATCAAGGACTATGCAATTTGCAACTACGAGATCAAAATCTCCAGGGACAAAATCTACGAGACTGTCCAGTTTAACACGGAAGATGGGAAGAAGCTAACTGGAGGCATTGCGGCTGCTCGTTATGTAGCTAGCCTGGGGAGCAGATCTGCGCAGCTACTGGGAAATAGTCCCGAGGACAGGTCTAAAATCGCTGAAGTCATTAGTTTGACGAGCTTCATGTCAAAGGGTATTCTCGATAGTCAGTTGGAGATGTTAGACAGTTGGCTGGAAAACAGAACCTTTGCAGTTGGAAAAATGGTAACTCTAGCAGACTTGATTTTGTATGCGAATACCAGCAGCTCGATTAAAAAATTACCGGGTGCTCAGCACATGCACTTTCGGAACATCCTGCGCTGGTACGACAATATTCGCTACATGGCAGATTCTGGAGCAATTTTCCCCAAAGTTGCATTTAGTAAACCAAAGTTCAGCTATGTTCCTCCAGTGAT
>PJEL010000574.1_pt1 | contig 42882 bp, 48 predicted proteins | sample 1853271 | NCBI WGS metagenome assembly PJEL01 (sample SAMN08108733, study PRJNA415343) | Invertebrate metagenome, whole genome shotgun sequencing project. | host: Globobulimina | place: Sweden: Gullmar Fjord | collected 2015-08
CAATATTTTTAAAATCAAAATTAAAATTCAATATACTGATTTTAAATGATAAAAAGTAAAAACAGCCTATTAAGCTATTTAGTTAGTTGATAAAAACCATCCGACACACATAATGAAATGTAAAAAAATTCGACACACCTGTGTAAAAATTACTGTCGTATAAGTGAAAAGAGAGCTAAAAAGCTCTCTAAAAAGATTATTTAGGTTTAACTTAGCAGTCAGTAACCACTGCTGTCGGTGTAGCACCAATACCACTAGCTTGTGTATAGGTAACTGAACAAGCATCGCCAGCCGCAGTCACTGTTTTACCTTCTGGGTAAATAGTCACTTGGTCACTATCGACATCGATGACAAATTCCCCTTTATAAGGCGGTGCGGTTCTAGAAAAGTCGACATCTAAAAGTGCCTTCCAAGTATTCTCACCATTCGCAGTTGAAGAAGATGGATAGCCATAAACGACTTTAAGATCCAAACCATTAACCTTGACGGTATCATCAGCTTGATCTTGATTGCCTTCGATTAAAGATTTGCTATGCACCAAAGCTGAAGCACTTTGCATTGATGCTTTAATGGCTTTCAATGTCGCTGTTTGTGCATCGTCTTGTAAATTAATGAATTTAGGTGCCGCAGTCGCGGCTAGAATGCCTAAAATCACAATCACCACGACGAGTTCAATTAAGGTAAAACCTTTAGCTGTAATTACTACTTTCATTTTATAAATTATCTCTTAACTTGAGACCTTTTGCTGCAAAGGAAAATTTGGGGTTACAAACTGTCACGTTATAAAAAAAGGGCTACTAGCCCTTTTCTTTAATAGTTATCGATTTAGCTTAACAATCGACGTAATCTATCGTTGGTTCTGTAACAACGACAGGAGTACCCGCACCAGTTGCCTCAACGAAATATGCGATACAAGCATCAGTTATTGCCGTTGGAGTTGCAGCAAGACTTGCAGAGTAAACTATATAAGTTGCTGGCGAAGTTGCTAGAACAACCACATCAAAATCCTCATCTGCGCCAAAGTCGATATCCAACAACTTCTCCCAGTCAGCTGTGGTCGCTTTTGGATAACCATATTCGATATTCACCGTGTCATTATTTACATTTACACTTGCACCAGCACTATCTTGATTACCTTCAATTAATGACTTGCTATGGATAAGTGTTGATGCACTTTCCATTGACGCTTTCACCGCTTGAATTGTCGCTGTTCTAGCGTCATCTTGTAAATCAATAAACTTCGGTGCAGCTGTCGCGGCTAAAATACCTAAAATCACGATAACTACCACTAATTCAATAAGGGTAAAACCTTTTTGTGTATTTAATCTTTTCATTATAACTACTCTTTTTTATTAGTTATTGTTGATATATACAACAACTGAACTATTAGACGGATCATAAGTAAACAAGTTACCTGTATCTGTATCCGTTGGGTTTTGATATAGATCAGCACTCTTATCTAATGATTCTTTTAAATAATAAGCACAAATTGCATTACCAGCACTTCCCACAGCAGTGCCAGAAGTTGCTAAATAATCAATTGATAAATTAGTATTATTTAGGTCTGCAATATCTGACGAAATAGAAGGTGGTTGCGTAAAAATTGATTGCCATAAATCGACACAAAGGGCATCAGTCATTACCGCTGTTGAAACCGCTGCATTTGCGCCATTAGCACCAAGTATACCAACAGGGTATCCAGGTCTAATCGCTGCAGTTTCATCTGTTAAGGCTAAAATGACACCGTCATAGTTGACCGTATTTCGTGTACCATCATCAGGGCGCCCTTCAGCTTCCCATTGTGCTCTAACCAAAGAGACACCTGTCGCAAAACCACCGGCCATGCCTTCAATGTTGGCTTGTTTTGCTTGATCGGTTAAATCAATAAATTTGGGGATTGCGGTTACAGCAAGAAAGCCTAGAATAACCACGACGATAACAAGCTCAATAAGAGTAAAACCTGACTGTTTTTTCATAAGACCCTCTTTGTATGCATATGCATTTATAATATTAGCAGCTTAATTGCGTTAAAGTCACTTACTTAGTTAATGATATTACACAGTTTTACGTTGGTATAACAAGTTTAATAGCATAACCTGTTCAATATTTAATTTTGCCATTACTTGGAGAATATTCAAAAGAATAGGTTTGTTCTCCATTAACAACGATGTATTTACAGCTAGGTCCTGTTTGACCTGCTCTTTCGATATAAATAACAGAAACAGGATTGTTCATGAAGCTAAGCGGCGCACCTGTCGCCATCAGCCAAATATTTTGACAAACAAAGCTGGGTGAAGTGGTATCTATCCAACCCTTTTTGTTCACTGTAACTAACTCTTCTGTACCAGTATTAATCTCTCGCAGTCGCACTACATTAGGTTGTTCATCCATCATCCATTGCGCATGTACCACTTGTACTTTGCTTGCAAACGCGTTAGTGAGAGCGTTAAAAGCAGCCGCGGAAATTCGCTGTTCTTGCTTAAAAAAGGACGTTATAAAAACCCCCGCCAACGCCCCTGTTATCACAACAATAATCAGTATTTCAATCATCGAGCGTTCTTTTCGTTCAACAATTTGTCGGGTCGACATTATTATTTTCCTTGGAACGCTGAGGCCATATCCCACATTGGCGTAAATATACCTAAAGCTAAAACCAAGACCATACCCGCAACAATAACCAATAATATCGGCTCAATTTTTGCGGTTAACGTGCTCAGATCATAATCAACTTCGCGCTCGTAATAATCACCCACCTCTTCAAGTAGTTCGTCAACTCGGCCGGTTTCTTCACCCACGGCAATCATTTGCAATACTAACGAAGTAAACAGTTCACTGCTGACCGCTGTCCTCAATAAGCTTTCACCACTTTCAATACCTGTTCTGACCATTAGAATTTTATCGCGCATATAGTCGTTATCAACGGCATCTGCGACTAATGACAACCCCGTCGTCATTGGAACACCTGCACGCAATACAATAGCGAAACTATGGGTAAAGCGAGATAGAATAGAACGTTCAATGATGCTCCCAACAATAGGAAGTTTAAGCTTACGTTTATCCCAAACATATTTTCCGGACTCTGTTCGCACGTATTTACGGATGCCAAAAATAATCAATAAGGTACTGATTAATAAATGTGGCCAATAGTTGAGGAAGAATTCTGAGCTATTAATTAGTATTTTCGTCGCCAGTGGCAAATCAGCACCAAGCTTGGCAAACATACTGGCAAAGGTCGGGATAACAAAAATATTTAGAATAACAATAGCGACCACAATCGCGGTAATAACAAAACTAGGGTAGCGTAATGCTGTTTTAATGCGTTTACGTGTTTCTTGCTCACGCTCAAAGTATGTTGCTAACTTGAGAAATGAATTGTCTAGCTGACCTGTATTTTCACCAACATGGATTATCGCGATAAATAAAGAAGAAAATACTTTAGGGTGTTGATTCAGCGCTGAAGATAAAGCGTAACCACCTTCAAGTTGGGCTGTTACTTGAGATAGCACTTCTTTTAGTTTAGGCGATGTAGTCGACTCTGCTAAACCGTTGATTGCTCTTAAAATAGGGACACCAGAGCGCATCAGTGCATACATTTGTCGGCATAATACAATAAGGTCGTCGAGTGAAACTGAAGACATACCAAGTAATTCGCCGATGTCGATATTGGCCGAGCCTGGACCCGTTGATTTGGCTTTTTTCGATGCTTCAATTGCTGTCGGCACAATTTGTTGACGAGCGAGTTGCTCGGCAACCGCTGTTGAACTGGTTGCTTCTATAATGCCCTTAACTTGAGCACCTTGTGCATTTCTACCGGTATAATTAAAAGCCGCCATTTAGACCTCTTTACCCTGCCACATCAACAGTTTCAACTAACCTTAACACTTCTTCTACTGAGGTGACACCTTGGACCGCATAGTCAAAAGCGGCTAACGCTAATGGCCTAAAAGTAGGGTTTAATTTCGCCTGCTGAGTAAACGCTTCGGTATCTTCGCGTTTTAATGCTGCCATCATAGGTTCATTCATTTCAAGTAATTCGAATACACCGATACGTCCTCTATAGCCAGTATAAGAACATGACTGACAGCCTTTACCTGACTTAAAGGTAAACTGGTCGACTGAATTATTTGTTAAATTTGATAACCACAATTTTTCTTGATCACTAACCGATTGATCTTGAAAACAGTTTTCACAAATACGGCGAACAAGGCGCTGGGCAATTACCGCCCTTAATGAGCTACCAACAAGAAAGCCTGCAGCCCCCATATCAATCAATCGAAGTGCACTAGTAATAGCATCATTAGTATGTAGAGTAGATAATACTAAGTGACCCGTTAATGCACCTCGTAAACCAATTTCAACGGTTTCATGATCACGCATCTCACCGACCATGATAATATCAGGATCTTGACGTAGCGCAGTTCTTAACACACTAGAAAAAGTAAGGTCGATTTTGTTGCTAATTTGAACCTGATTAATTCTTGGCAGTCGATATTCAACTGGATCTTCAGCAGTAATAATTTTTTTAGTCGATAAATTTAATTCACTTAGCGCACCATAAAGTGTTGTCGTTTTACCACTACCTGTAGGGCCAGTAACTAACACCATACCGTGAGGGCGAGTAATTTGATGACGCAACCGTTTAACCAACTCTGGTGGCATTCCCGTTTCATCGAGGGAAAGAATACCTGCAGATTGATCTAACAAACGCATAACCACAGATTCGCCATATTGCACTGGCATAGTCGACATCCGCACATCAACGCTATGCCCTTTGACTTGAAGGTTAAAGCGACCATCTTGAGGTAAACGCTTTTCTGATATGTCGAGACCTGCCATTAATTTCAAACGTAAAACTAGTGCTGACGCTATCTTGTTTTCATTAAGAATATTCTCTTGCAGCACGCCATCGATACGTTGTCGAATACGTAATTTTTTTTCATCCGGTTCAATATGAATATCTGATGCACGCATTTGTACGGCATCTTCAAAAACAGATTGTAATAATTTACCAACCGTGGCGTCACCACCATCATCGAAGGTGGCACTAAGGTCAAATTCGTTACTTTGCTCATATTCTTGTTCTAGCTGACTAGCAAAGGATTCGATTTCTGCCGTACGGCGATAAAGAGAATCAAATGCTTCGAACAACTGCGATTCCATGACAACAGCAAGCTCAAGACGCTTAGGTGACAGCATTTGTTCAAGTTGATCTAAACCACTTAAATCCGCAGGATCACTCATGCCGATCAGTACGCTTTCACCGCGATCCTCTATTACTAATGCACGTAAACGGCGCGCATGAACTTCTGGCAATAGTGCCGCTATTTCTCCTGGAATACGGAGCTGACTAATATCGAGAAAAGGCACATCAAGCTGTTGAGCTAAGAACTCTAAAAGCTGACGTTCAGAAATATGTCCGAGCTCTATTAATGCGTCACCTAGCTTACGACCCGTAGATTTTTGACTATTTAGCGCCTGTAATAATTGTTCATTTGAAATAATGTGTTCGTGAACTAATAAGTCCCCTAAACGCATTTTTAATTTGGGTGCCGCCATTACTTATCTCCTAGCTCAAGCATCCGCTGCCTTGCAAAACTTAACGCACTGTCAGAAAGACCACTTGTGTTTATCGCATTATTATATGCCGTATAGGCTTGCTGATATTCTCCAAGACTATCATGAGAAATAGCTAAGCCTAAATACCAACGTCCTTGATTTGCTTGTATTTTAATTAGTTGAGTATAAGCTACTTTTGCCGATTCATATTGTTTTAAAGACTGGGCGAGTGTTGCAAGTAAGGCTTGATACTCTGTATCTAAAACCTGGGATAATGGTCTTAGTATGTCGTACGCTTGTTCTTGAAACCCGCTTTCTACGTAAATTCTTGCCTGCATCAATCTTAGTTCAGCATCTTGAGGGTTTAACTCGATACCTTGAGCTAGAATATTGACCGCTTGTTGAGTGGCTTGTCTACCGTATAAAAGTGCCGCTAGTTGTTTTCGGGCTGCTTGATGTTGAGGGTAGATAATTAAAATATCCTCGAAATATTGCTCCGCTTCTTTGATATTTTGATCTAAAATCGCCTGCTCTGCTTGAACCATTTTTTTGGCTGCAAGTTCACTTGGGGATAATTGTTTACGCGAAATACTCAGTGTGGTCGTAGCAGATTGATTAACCACTGGTGTCTGTTCTGGATTTATGGATTCGGTGTCTTTATCACTAGCTATAACTGAGGTAACTAGCTCAGCAGCAGTCGAGTCATCAGCCATTCCATCGATAACAGTATTATCGGTAAGATCTGGACTCTTGGTCAATTGAGCGTCATTGCTTGCAGGTAGTTGTTCTTTAGGCACAAGCTTAGTGCCGCTATCTGTTTCAGTTATTGCCGTTTCTTGTTCTTTTGCGGCATAGTTAATACTTGATGGCTCTATCTGCGTGATTGCTTTTGGTATTTGTTGTGTAACGTTAGGCTCTTGTTTTTCATTGTTCTCTCTTAGTGCCTGATTTTCGATATACAGATAAAATAGAGCCACAATAACAAGTGTTGCCACGACAGTGATGATGATAGCCAATGGCGTATTACTTTTTACCGGGGCTTGTGGCACATGACTATGCTGACCAGCCATTGGCTGCTCCTGTCTTTTATCTAAATCTTTGAGCATTTGATTGATAACGCTCATAAATTAAATCTCCAATAGGCGAAAATACACAAGGCGATAGTCACCAGAGCCATGGTGAACCCAACAATGAACGAATGTTGTTGACGCCATGACAAATGAGCATCTTCAGTGTCTTGTATGGCAAGTTTTAAGTGCTGTGTTGACATCTGATACTCACCTTGTCCGTAGCACAACATCAGCATTTTATGGCAAAGAACATTGACCAAGCGCGGGATCCCTTGAGTAGCTTGTGTTATTTTTTTGCACATATCACTAGAAAAAAGCGCTGCTCCTTTATAACCGGCAACCTTTAATCTATGTTGAATATAGTGTTCAACTTCAAAGTTATTCATGGCTCGCAAATCATAAGAAAAGGTAATACGTTGCCTTAATTGTCTAAACTCATCACTGGCTAATCGCTGATTTAATTCAGGTTGGCCAAAGAGTACGACTTGTAGCAGCTTGCGAGTTTCTGTTTCTAAGTTAGTAAACAAGCGCAATGCTTCTAAGCTTTCTGAAGGCAAAGCTTGCGCTTCATCGAGTATCAATACGACAGAATGGCCTTGACCATGCAATTCTAACAGTCGGTTTTGGATGCGCTGAGTCAGAAGCTGTGCCGACATTCTCTGTGCTTGTTTAACCCCTAGTTCGACGGCTACAGCACGACGGAGTTCATCTGGATTTAGATAGGGGTTCGGGATATACGCAGTAACAAAATGATCGGGTATTTCGTTTAGCAGTTTACGGCACAATAACGTTTTTCCAGTCCCTACTTCACCGACTACTTTTAGAAAACCTTCACCGGTTTTTAAAGCCGTTGCCAACACTTCTAATGCCTCATTATGAGGCTCAAGTGCTAAGAAGAATTCAGTGTTGGGCGTAAGAGTAAAAGGTAACTCTCTTAGCCCAAAATGATATAGGTACATACCTTACTTACTTTCTGGGAACCATTGTTTGAGTAATGCACGTGCTTCTTTAAGTTGATCATTCCAGCTGCTATGACCAATCACTACTGGCTTTAACATAATCACTAATTCTTTCTTCTGCGTGGTTTGTGATTTACTGGTAAATAATTCTCCAACAAAGGGAATGTCACCAAGCAGTGGCGTTTTAGATTCCAAATCTAGTTTCTTGGTTTCAATTAAACCACCGATTACAACAATATCACCCGACTGAGCACGCACGATAGTGTCTGATTCGCGAACACTACTTTGTGCTAAAGGCAATGAAATTGTTTCTTGGTTTATCGTGATTTCTTTAACCTGTTCTTGGGTCGTGGTCACTGATGGGTGTACGTGAAGGATCACTTCGCCCGACTCATTTATCTGTGGAGTCACATCTAACGCAATACCAGAGAAAAATGGTGTTAAATCAATATCTGGTGTAGTAGTCGTCGCTGTTCCTGTTGTTGTTGTACTAGAAACATCGGTGACAAAATATTCATCTTCACCGACTTTAATCACCGCTTTTTGGTTATTGGTTGCAGTAATACGCGGACTAGAAAGCACTTGCACATTGCCTTGCGTTTGCAAGAGCGTTATGACACCGGAAAAATCTTTATTTTTAAAAGTTAATGAGCTTGTGCCACCGAGGACTGCAGATATGCCATTTCCTATTGTCGCCGCGGTATTAGAAAACGTTAAGTCGGTACTACCGATATGACCGACAACATTTTCCCAATTAATCCCTTGCTGATAATTATCATTTAAGGTGACTTCCATAATCTTAGCTTCAATAATAACCTGACGACGTAAATGACTTTGAGTGTCAGTAATAAATGTTTTAACTGCCTTTATTTCATTTGGCAGCGCTTTAATCGTCACTAAACCTGCTTGGGGTGAAACAATGACTGAACGTCCATCCTCTGTACCGACTAAGGTTTCAAGGGTTTCTTTTAACTCTTTCCAAAAGTCTGATTCATTTTCAGTATAAATATTGATACCACTGGTATTATCTTGATTATTGTTACTACCAGAATTACCACTACGAGAATTACTATTGCGAGAATTATTATTCGAGTTCGAGTTATTATTGCCGCCATCAGGGTCATTTTCTGATACGCCACCAGAATTTATGCTCGTGCTAGAACTACCAAAACGTTTTACAAAAAGATAGTTTAGTGGGATGGTTTCTGTTCGCATCCCAGCAGGATAAATCTGAATAACATTGCCAAAGCGACGCACTTCATAACCGTATAAACTTTCTATAACTTCGATCGCTTCATCAACCGTGACGTCTTTTAGGTTAAGGGTAATCTTTCCAGATACATCAGAATGAACCGCGACACTGTATGCAGAATCTTCAACGATTCCGGCAAATAAATCTTTTACATCGACATCGACAGCAGCAATATCTAAACGCTTCTCAGAAAGCAGGCTATTTTTAGCTTGAGACATGCTCCGCTGCATTAACTCTTGCTGCACTGACGAAGGCACTTCACCTAGCGGTTTAGGTCCAGTCGATGGATTAGATTGCTCAATCGCTCTGTCAAGTTCATTGGTAATATCATCAGGAGGCGCAGGCACACTGGTACAGCCGGTTAAAGCGATAACCAGAGAACAAAAAAATAAACTAACTTGTGTTGGTTTCATACAATGATTCTTTTTATTTATTATTCACAACGGCTTTAGAAAATAAAGATAACTTTCTTTCAATATCAGGAGAGCGCAAAGTCACAGTTTTACCTGTAATAGCGACGACTTTATATATCGAGATACTATCTCCTGCTTGCAATAATTGACCATTAATTATGGCTTTTTTCTTTCGTCCATTTTGTGATTCAATTATTGACTGTAATACAAGTTCAGATTTAGCCTGAGCGACAATAGAAGCATTTAAACTCGCCAATAAAGGACGAGTAGGATCAACTTCATTTTGATATGCGTTAGCAGTAAGTGACACGATAGCACTGACACTGAAAAGAATTTTATACACCGATAAACTCTCGCTTAGTACTTAAGCTATACAGAGTAACTTCTAACTCACTCACTGGATACTCAGCTAACTTGTAATCAAATTTGTGCCAGAAAAACGTCCATGACATTTTTTCTAACTCTTGTAGGTAATCCCTTAGTTGAAAGTACCTACCCGATAATTTTATTTTAATACTATGCTTGTATAAACCGTCGGTTTCTACCTTTTCATTCATCAAAGGATGCTTAAGCTCTGCCTGCTGACCTTGATTGGCAATTTCAGCTTGCTCAAACGATAGCAAAGATTCTACAGGTAAAACCTCAAAAGACACTAATGACACACCAGGCTCTAACTTAAGTAAGTCTAGCAACGCGTAGCGCATTTGAATGGGATCTATTAAATCTGATGTAAAGGTTGAAAGCTCACTATCAATTGCAGACAGGCTCTTTTCCAACTTTTCAATTTTCGCATTGATTTGTTCATTCGGGTCGTTAGCTAATGCCTCTTCCATCAAAGCAATAGACTGGGTATTTCCATCAATAGCTGAACTCGCATCAGTTATGACAAGCTTATGCTTATTGATTGCAGCAATATTGTTATCAATAAAGAAATTGAACATCACCAACACAATTACGATTAACCCTGTTATGGTAATTAGGTACTGTTCTCTCGGTGTTATCGTGAGAAACTTTTCACTATAAATTCGAAATTTTGACATTAGTCCTGCCCTTTTTGTACAGAAGAACTCACTGAAAATTCAATCAGCTTCTGGTCATTTTCAGACAATTGAAAATGGTTAAAGAGGCGTCCAGATAAAACCTTAGACTCATCAAAATTGGTCAGCCATGACGGCACTGACTCTGCAGAACGAGCAATACCTGCAAATCGGATATGCTGTTCACTGATACTGATATCAGTCAGACTAACATTACGACTATGGATCATCGCCAATTCGCTCATTGCTTCAGCAAAGCCGTTAATATAACTGTCATCTGTATTAGTTAAGTAGCTGTATATATTTTTTTTGTTTGCGATTATCGCTTGCAGAGTATCTAATTTTGCGGTTAATTGCGAGCTCGCTTTATGGGTCGCCAACTGTACTTGTAGGTTCGCTAATGTTCTGTCTTGCTCGCGCTTTTGTATTTCTAACGATTGAGCTTGCTTAGCAAGCGAACGCTCAGTCGTTTGTAATGAAAACATAATAACTAACATCACTGCAAAGCTCACCAGCCAAAGTAAAATCACTCTTGATAACGTCAACAGTGGCTTTTCAGGTAGCAATTCATCCTGTAATAAATTAATAGTGTACTTAGCCATGAGCCGCGCCCTCTTGAGCAGCAACCACAACACCATATGCGGCAGCATAGGCTTTGTTGTTGATTACTTCTTCATTTAACGGTAATACATTGACCGAGGCAGTGGTGTTTTCTGCCAACTTAGTCGCGATATAACTTTCCGTTTTAATGGGTAAGAGTAGTTGAATTTCTTTTATTGGCGGTTGTTTTAATTGACGCTCAAAATAATCCATTGAACGTTGAATTTCTAAGCTTAACGAATCTATAGAACCGAAATCTAGCTCCTCACGTGTTTTGCTCCCTAGTTGAGAAAACCCTCGCAGTCGCCTATTAAAATATATATGGCCGTCCTTAATGATTAAAATAAGGACTTCTTCATTCGGCTGTTGGCATAATAACAATGTGGCCTGCTCTTGCTTAGGAGTTAGGCCTGCAAACGCAAATTCTTCTGTGGTAATCGATGTAACTACAAGTTCATCATCAAACATTGACAGGTAAGCCATGAGCTCTTGTTTTTTCGCGCATACAACATTGATTTTCTCGCCCCCACCCGCAAGCTTAGGGCCAGAAAAATAATCTACAATCATATTCTCTGGTTCAATAGTGACCAAATCTTTAATTTGCCACTTCAATGCTGCATTAATTTCTTCTTCTGGAATATTCGGCTTATCAACCTGAACAATTTGATATTGAGACGCCGATAACACGAGATGCACATTAGCTATATGCTCGTTCTTATCACAGAATGATTCAATCGCTGATAAGTAATTTTCTTGCTCAACCGGGACTTGACTGGTTTTTATTTCACTTTCATTGCTCTGGACAAAACACGAAAGTGCATCCTTACGAAAAGAAAGGCCTAATGTATCTGGAAACTCTGTCTTGGAGAACAGTTTTGAAAACTTGGTTAAAAACGACATTGATCGAGTCTTTTGCTCTTTCTTATAATAATTAAGTCACATAATCCATTATCCTTTTTTCACTTCTAGGCGCAAGTTTTTAATTGAAAAACAATACGTAAAAGCGTTATTTTGTGTAAATAGACAATTTACCCTTGATCACAAGATGACCTTACCTTCCCGTATCGACAAAGTTGACCACCCTATTTTCAAAAAACACGACTTGCAGGTATACATCAAAAGGGACGATTTGATTCACCCAATAATTTCAGGAAACAAATGGAGAAAGCTCAAAGGGAACATAGCTCATGCTCAAGCCATACATGCAACAGGAATACTAAGCTTTGGCGGCGCTTATTCAAATCATATTCATGCACTTGCGTACGCTTGTCATCAACAAGGTTTGCCTGTTGTCGGCATTATTCGAGGAGAGCCGCACTATCAAAATAACTTCACCCTTTCGTGGGCAAGATATTGGGGCATGAAACTTGTTTTTGTCGACAGAAAAACCTATCGGTGTAGAGACGAGGTTAGTTTCTTGGATGAATTGGCCAAACGGTATCCTAATTATTTTATTATTCCTGAAGGCGGCACTAATGAGTATGCATTATCAGGAGTAGCTGAAGTCATCACAGAACTTAATCTTCAAGGAGAATTTGATACTTTGATGGTGCCAGTAGGCAGTGCAGGAACGCTCTCAGGCTTAATTTCTGCTGATGAAAACCAACACAACATATTGGGAGTAGCTGTCCTTAAGGATAGTAATTACTTACTTGAAAATATCAATCGGTTGCTTGGTAGTTCCGCTGCAAGGTTTGACAAGTGGCAACTATTAGAAGAATTCCACCGCGGTGGTTACGCGAAATTCACCAGTGATGATCTGGAGCAATTACGACACTTTATCAGTACTACCGGCATCCCATTAGAGCCAGTATACTCAGGAAAAATGGTGCTAGCATTACTTGATCTCGCTTCAAAAGGATATTTTGATAAGCATCATAAAATACTGCTGCTACACACTGGTGGCATCCAAGGATTGGGTGGGCTCGCTGAACGCAACCTAATTAAGGCATCTGAATGGTGTTTGCCACCTGGGCCACCGGTTCAGTGAAAAAGTGACCTTGTCCTCCGGTGACACCCAATCTGATAAGTGTTGACCATTCTTCGCTACTTTCAACGCCTAACGCGAATATTTCAATTTTTCGCTCTAAACAAGACGTCTTTAAGCTTTGAATAAACACTTGGTTTTCAAGTCTTTCGTGTACGTGTTGAACGATACTACGATGCAATTTCACGAAGCTAATTGGACAAGACCTAATATAGTCAGTACTGACTATATATTGACCGACTTTATCAGCTAAAACTCTAATGCCCATTTCATCAATAAAATTAAGTACCGGTTCCAGTTTGACCACATTGGAAAATAAATGATACTCGCTAATTTCGATAATTAATTTAGTTGCAATATCAGGTGTTCTGGCCAATGTTGTATAAACATGTTCGACAAAATCATCATTGAGTAAAGACTCAACAGAAATATTTAAACTACAGGAGTCTTGCAGTGTTTTTTCGTATTGAAGTAAACGACAAGCCTGATCAAAAACTAAGGTATCAACATTGCTCGCTAGGCCGCATTTTTGGGCCATAGGTAAAAACACTCGAGCACTGATAAGCTTACCGTGACCATCTCGAACTTTTGACAAAATCTCATGATGTAAAACACTATCATTTTTGCTTGAAATAACGGGCTGAAAAAACAATACAAAAGCATTGTTTTGGATAGCTCGGGTTAAAAACGTACGCCACTTAAGCGAGCCTTTTGCACTTTCTGATGCCACTTCACCGGTATCGTACATGAACCACTGGCTTGGTCCCTGAAGTTGTGCACTACGCAGTGCCATATCGGCTTCTGCCATAATTTGATAACTTTGATGGCCCTGAGTAAAGTAGCTGATACCAATATGGCAGCTTTCTTCTTGATTAACACCTACCGGAAAAGTGATAGTGTCTATCGATCTTAGCAACCTATTAGCAAGTTTTTCTGTTTCATTGACGTAAAGACCTGGCACCAATATCGCCAATTCAAATTCTCCTCGACGAGCAATAAAATAGTTAACTAAATAATCCATTTTACCCACTAGCAATTCAATAGATGACTCTAATATCGCTAAAGCCTGGTTATAGCCATGCAGTGATTGAACTACCTCTAACCCTTGAAAATTAACGAGCAAGACAGCTCCTCTAGCGTCTTCCTCACTCAATACCGCTTCGAGTCGATTGTTCAAGAATTCACGGTTACCCACACCCGTTTCATAATCAAGTAAAGCCTGCTCTCTAATACGTTGATCTGCACGAACATATTGATGCTGCGTGTTATTGAGCTTTTCAATAATTGAACTAATGGTTTCAGAAATAGCACCAAGTACCGGTACAGGTTGAATAGATCCATGCACCGTTGACAGGTGAGCCCACTTTTCCATCGCCGTTACCTTGTCTAGTGATCGATCAATTGATTTATAAATCAACAAGCGAGTAAAGAAGACAAAGAAAGCAAAGAAAGCACTAGTAACGAGCAATATAGGTGAGGTAAAAACTAACCATAGTGGGTGTACAAACATTAATTTTCTATTCGTTGCGTCACCTTGTATCACTCTAATTAAAGGGTAATTACCTTGATTAACGGAATAGAATATTTGCCGTGAATCTGCCGAGCGCACTTCGACTAGATCATGATAAGTATCGAGATAAACACCCGAGTTCATTATTAGCTGAGCTCTATCAGCCTGTTGAGTCCAGATAAATAAGGTGGTGAGAATAATAGCTAAGACATAAATAACCGCACAAAATGCGTCAAACTTTTTAATGACCGCGGTACTAGTTTTTCTGACTATTTCTGACATCGATAATGTGATTCTTATTATTTGTCAATTTGCTATAAAGTGTAGCTAACTTTAAGAATTTAGGGCAAAAAAAAACGCTGATACATAAGTACCAACGTTTTTCTGATTAAAATTATTATTATGCTTCAGCAATAACAACAACTTTAATGCTTGTGTCTACATCGTTGTGTAAGTGAATTACGATATCGAATTCACCTGTTTCACGAATAGTACCTAGTGGCATGCGTACTTGAGCTTTAGTTACTTCAACACCAGCTTCAGTAATTGCATCAGCAATGTCTTTAGTACCAATAGAACCGAACAATTTACCTTCGTCACCTGCAGTTGATGCAATAGTAACTTCAGCTAATTCAACGATTTTAGCAGCTTGTGCTTCAGCAGCAGCTAATGCTTCTGCTAATTGCTTTTCTAAATCTGCACGACGAGCTTCAAAGTGCTCAACGTTTGCTTTAGAAGCAAATACTGCTTTGCCTTTTGGTAATAAGTAGTTACGAGCGTAACCAGACTTTACCGTTACCTTGTCACCAAGGCCGCCTAACTTGGCGATTTTATCTAGAAGGATAACTTCCATCTTAATGCCCCTTTAGGTTACTTGTGTAAATCAGTATATGGTAATAATGCTAAGTAACGAGCACGCTTGATCGCACGACCAAGTTGACGTTGATATTTAGCACTTGTACCAGTGATACGGCTAGGAACGATTTTACCACTTTCAGTGATATAATTTTTTAACGTAGCGATGTCTTTGTAATCGATCTCGCTAGCGCCTTCCGCTGTGAAGCGGCAGAACTTACGACGTCTAAAAAAACGTGACATGGGATTTCTCCTAATTAATCATTTCAATCTGTTGAGCATGCAAGACCAAAAGCGGTGTTCCGTTTCTAGTTTCATGTCGGTTGATAAAACCAGACACTTGAATTTGCATACCCTCAGTTAATTCACTTACTAAGTTTTGTGACCAATCGCCTGTTGCCACTACTTGCATTCTTACGAACGCTTGGCGATTCAAACCATCTTCAACTTGTACTGAGCGATGCTCAATAGAAAACTGACAATGATGAATCCCCGCAGGGCTTTTTGATAGTTTAGGTTTTTTAAAAACTTCACCTACCAACACCAGATTATTGTTTGTCACAGATTACTTATTCTTCAGCTGCTGCTTCTTCAGTTGCAGGAGCTGCAGGTGTTTCAGTAACCTCTTTCTTAGCTTCGCGGCGGTCATCGCGACGGTCTTCTTTAGCAGCAGCCATAGGTGATGCTTCAGTTACCGCGCCTTTAGTGCGCATGATCATGTTACGAATAACAACATCGTTATAACGGAAAGAAGTTTCTAACTCATCAATAGCTGCTTGCGGCGCTTCAACGTTTAATAAAACGTAGTGTGCTTTATGCAATTTATTGATTGGGTAAGCTAACTGACGACGACCCCAGTCTTCAAGGCGGTTTACTTTACCTTCAGCTGCAGTAATTAAATCAGTGTAGCGCTGGATCATACCAGGTACTTGTTCACTCTGATCAGGGTGAACCATAAATACGATTTCGTAATAACGCATTACGAGCTCCTTACGGTTGTAGTCTCGTATCCGGCTCAGCCAACACCAGTATTAAGACAAGGAACAAAAAGTTAAGGCTGAATTAAGGTCGCGTATTGTAGGGAAATTAATCAATAAAGGCAAGAGATTAGATCTGGTTTTTGTTTTGTGACTTGGCTATCTAATATTAACTATGCGCAATTGGCTTTGCCTTAGCTATGTAAAGAAACATTCAGGGCAATAAAAAGCGAGCAAAAGTGCTCGCTAATTTAATACTTTTTATACTAAAAAATTTAAGAAGTATATTTTTTAAGGTAAGCAAAAAGTTCCTTGTAATACTTTCCTGGTTTCTCTGCTGCCTTTTCTTTACTTGCTTGCCTCACCAACTGACGAAGTTTTTGACGTTCCATACCTTGATGTTCAGATAACGAACGTTCAATTTGTGTTGAACCTTCTTCGATCAACTTATCACGCAATGCTTCAATTTTTAGAAACTTTGCCGTTTCTTGCTGATGTTTATTCGCCATCACGTCAAGTGCGTGATAAATAGGTTCTAAATCAGTTTCAGCTAACACTTTAGCCATAAACCGCACATGTCGATTTAACGCATCATGTTTAGTGAGAATTTTATCTGCTAACGCTAAATTTTCTTTTAGGGTTTCAGTCAGAGGAATTTTACTACGCTGGTGCTTAGAAAGCTTAACAAGTTTCATCGCAAAATCTTGCATTTGATGCATTTCGCGCTTTAATTCCGTTTTACTTTTCAGTTCTTCGTCTAAGTCATCGTATTCGTTGTCTAAGTGATGCATAATATTTGTAATTTTTAATCGAGTTAATCTCATTATACAACAAAGCGTAGCAATGAAACACTTGCGCTAAAGTTGATATTTACGATTAATTTGAAATCGGACAGCATAAATGAATGAAGTAAACAGTATTACCGAACAAATGGCCCACGTTACAACTCGTGTTGAAAACGCCTTAAAACTTGCCGAATCTTTAGGGTCTGACGGCGCAGAAGTCGCCATGAGTCGACAGCAAGGCCTTAGTGTTAACACCCGATTAGGTGAAGTTGAAAATGTTGAATTCACCAATGACGGCGCCTTGGGTATCACGGTATACAAAAACGGCCGTAAAGGCAGTGCTTCAACCGCTGATTTATCAGAGGATGCATTAGCTCAAACGGTTAAAGCCGCCATCAATATTGCTGAATATACATCAGTAGATGACTGTTCAGGTTTAGCTGATAAAGACCAGCTTGAGATGAACCCAATAAATTTAGATCTGCATCATCCAAAAGAATTAACGACTGAACAAGCGATTGAACTAGCAAAAACGTGTGAAGATAGTGCTCTTAATTTTAGCCCTAAAATTACTAATTCAGATGGGGCAACGTTGGCCTGCTTTGAAGGTTTCAAAGTGTATGGCAATAGCCATGGGCAGCTTGTAGGTTACCCAAGCTCTCGTCATAGTTTAAGTTGTGTCGTTATCGCTAGCGACGGTGACGATATGGAACGTGATTATGCTTATTCAATTAATCGTGATTTCGACCTCTTAGACAGCGCAAAAAACATCGGTGAGAAAGCAGCAACTGAAGTAATCTCGCGTTTAAAACCGCAGAAACTATCGACACGAAAAGTACCCGTTTTATTTAGAGCTGATATCGCTAACACTATTTTTGGTCATTTCATTTCAGCAATTAGTGGCGGCAATCTTTATAGAAAATCATCTTTTTTACTTGATGCACTCGGGCAACCGATTTTCCCAGAACATTTAACGATTAGTGAACGACCTCATATCAAGAAAGCACTAGCAAGTAGCTCATTCGACAGTGAAGGCGTTAAAACCATTGATCGCGACATAATTGCCAAAGGGGCTTTAGAGACTTACCTGTTAACCAGTTATTCGGCCCGCAAACTTGGGATGACAACAACAGGACATGCCGGCGGCATCCATAACTGGCAAGTGTCTCAAAATGGTGGTGACTTTGAAGCTATGTTGAGACAACTAGGGACGGGTTTGTTAGTAACTGAATTAATGGGCCAAGGGGTAAATGTAGTTAACGGTGATTACTCGCGCGGTGCAGCAGGCTTTTGGGTAGAAAATGGCATCATTCAATACCCAGTGGCTGAAATCACGATTGCCGGCAAACTACAAGATATGTTTAAAGGCTTAGTTACCGTTGGTAGTGATACTGATATGCATGGCAGTATCCGCACGGGCTCAGTATTGATTGAAGAAATGCAGATCGCGGGTCAATAACAGAGAACAACGTATCTTATTAAAAAAAGGAAGCTTAGCTTCCTTTTTTTAATATCTTCACACTTAAGTTAGCAATAAAGTAGCAGTGCCTAGGAAGGCGAAGATACCTACTACATCGGTGATCGTGGTTAAAATCACACTACCGGCCAGTGCTGGGTCAATATTCATTTTTTTCAAAAATAATGGAATCGTCACCCCAGCAACACCAGCAGCGGTCAAGTTCATCAGCATTGCAAATGCGATTACACCACCGAGCATAAAGTCTTGTTTCCAAAGTGCGACAACACTCGCAATTAATATCGCCCATATAAGACCATTTAAAAATCCGACAGCTAATTCTTTGTATAGCAAAGCTTTAGAGTTACTTTCACCCACGTGTCCTAGCGCAATACCACGAATGACCAAAGTCAGGGTTTGATTACCTGCAACCCCGCCCATACTTGGCACTAAAGAATTTAACACGGCTAGAATCGCAAGTTGGCTAAAGACATCTTCAAATAAGCTCGTGACAGCAACTGCGAATAAGGCGGTTAGTAAATTAACACCTAGCCAGATTGAGCGTTGTTGGGTACTTTTTATGACTGGCGCAAATGTATCAGCCTCATCATCAAGGCCGGCCATACTCATCATAGAATGCTCAGCATCTTCACGAATAATATCGATAACATCATCGATAGTGATACGGCCGAGCAAGTGGCCTTTGGCATCAATAACCGGAGCTGAAATCCAATCATGACGTTCGAATAGCTGAGCAACGTCAGTTTCCCCCATATCTGCAGGGATCGCTTCTACATCCTGATCAATTAAGCTGGAAATAATCATTTCTGGTTTAGATGTTACGATACGAGCTAAGCTCACCGCACCTATAAAGCGATCTTCCCGATCTACGACATAGAACGAATCCGTTGCTTCAGGTAACTCACCTTTTAGGCGTAAATAACGTAGTACCACATCTACTGACACCTCTGGGCGTATAGTGATGGTATCGATATTCATAATACCGCCCGCGGTATCTTCTTCGAATGCTAAAGCCATTTCTACACGAGAACGATCTTGTGCATCCATAGAATTTAGTACTTCGTTATAGACGGTATCGGGCAGTGTTCGGAAGACTTCTGCTATATCATCGACATCCATGCCTTCTGCAACAGCAGCCACTTTTTCAGGCCGCATGTTTTTAAGTATGCCTTTACGTACTTCTTCACTAAGCTCTTCTAGTACTTCACCATGATGATCAGGATCGATAAGTTGCCATAAAACTAAACGGCTTTTTGCGGTGGATGATTCTAGAATAAGTGCAATATCGAAAGGCGGTAATTCCTGAAGTAATTTACGCACATAAACGAACATTCCGCTACCAAGTGCTTCATTGACTTGTTGCAGACGTTGATGATTGTATTCTTGTTCTGAAATTTCCGGCATAAAGCACCCTTTACCGTAATAAACATTAGCCAGAAGAACTAAGTGTTTATTAACATTAACAACGATAAGTGTGGTAGTTGGTAGCCTGACGCTACAAAATCATATTATCTTAGAATTATGAAGAAAATGCGTCAAAGCTAGTGGCAAGTGTATCTTAAATAAGTAATTTTTAAAACGGTTTATAAAAAATTAAGTGGTTGACGTGTTTATTCTTCTTCGTCAAATTTTTCATTGATAAGCTGGCAAATACTCTCTGCCGCCTGTTCTGCATCTTCACCTTGAGCAATAACTTGGACTTGTTTGCCTTGCCCTCCAGCCAAAAGCATTAAACCCATAATGCTACTAGCATCGGCTTTATTTCCCTCTAGAGCGATCGTCACTTGCGCTGAGAATTTTTGACTTAGTTGAGCGAGCTTAGACGCTGCTCGAGCATGAAGGCCAAGTTTATTGATAATAGTCACTTTTCTTTCGACAACAATACTCATCTTACTAGCTCGTCGCTACTTGTAAGTCTCGATGACGAGATTGAATATCATCACGTTCTTTTCTAAAGTTATTCGCTAACAGCTCAGCAATATAAACAGAGCGGTGCTTACCGCCTGTGCAGCCTATAGCAATAGTTAGGTAACTGCGGTTGTTCCGCTCTAGGTGCGGCAACCAAGTCATCAAGAAACTGTTTATTTGCCAGACAAACTTAGTCACTATTGGCTGGCTTGAAAGGAAGTCTTTAACTGACTGATCTAAGCCAGTTTGAGATTTCAGCTCTTTGTCCCAAAAAGGATTGGGGAGAAATCTTGCATCAAAAACATAATCTGCGTCTTGTGGGATGCCGTACTTAAATCCAAAAGATTCGAACACGAGTACCATAGAGCCTGTTTTTTTGCCGAGAATTCGTTCTCTAACTAAGTCAGACAATTGATGCGGAGATAACTGACTGGTATTGATATATAGATCGGCACGAGTTGCGATTGGCTCAAGCAGTTTCTTTTCAAGCGCAATGGCTTGATCTAAGGCAATATTCTTTCTGATTAATGGATGCAATCGACGCGTTTCACTAAAACGACGAATAAGATCACTATCGTTTGCATCTAAATACAGTAGCGTCAGCTCAACTGCCGATGGCAAGTACTCGATGATTTCATTAATATCATTTGGATCTGCAGGTAAGTTACGAACATCTAAGCTAACAGCGACGGTATCGTACTCATTGATCACGGTATGAGTCAGTGCAGGCAATAGATTAACTGGAATATTATCAACACAATAATAGCCTAAATCTTCTAAAACTCTTAATGCGACTGATTTACCTGAACCTGAACGACCACTGAGAATAATGAGTTTCATGCAGACTGACTCACATGAGTAATCAATTCAAATAACTCTTGATTTGAACTACATTTTCTAATTTGTTTGCACATCTTCTTGTCACTCAACAAACGAGCAATCGCTTGTAACGTAGATAGGTGCTCTTGGCACGCTTCTTCTGGTACAAACAAAGCCACGAAAATGTCAACAGCACGGTTATCAATCGCATCAAATGGAATAGCTTGTTCCGTGGTCAACAGTACTGCCGCCACGTGAGAAGTTTTAGATAGACGCCCATGAGGGATGGCAATGCCATTACCGATACCGGTACTGCCCATTTTTTCTCTATCTAATAAACTTTCAAGTAATTGGAATTTGGTATGTTCTGGAATTCTATTAGTAGCAAGACTACAAATATGTTCAAGAATGCGTTTTTTACTGGTAAGAGGGACTGCACATTCAGTGCAGTCCATAGTTAGGATGTCTTGCAGCTTCATAATGTTAATGCTGAGAGATTTTTCCTTTGTATTTTAAAATTTGACGATCTAGCTTATCAATTAGCGAGTCTATCGATGCGTACATATCTTGATTATCAGCTTTGGCATGAACTTCGGTGCCATTGAGATGAACGGTTGCTTCGGCAACCTGATTAAGCTTTTCTACGGTAAGAACGACATACACATTGTTGATATGATCAAAATGTCGCTCAAGCTTTGCAAACTTTGAATTAACGTATTCGCGCATTGAGTCGGTAAGTTCTACATGGTGACCTGTTAGATTAATTTGCATAAGCGTAAATCCTTATATTGGTGAATAAATACTTAAAGTAAGCTTTTACGTTGGTTTGACGGAGGAATAGACAAAGACTCACGGTATTTGGCTATTGTTCTTCGGGCAACATTTATCCCTTGGTCTGCAAGTAATTCCGACATTTTACTGTCGCTCAATGGCTTTGAAGGAATTTCCGCTTGTACCAATTTTTTAATTAATGCTCTAATTGCCGTCGATGAACACTCTCCTCCATTTTCAGTACTAACGTGACTTGAGAAGAAATACTTAAGTTCAAATATTCCTCTCGGAGTGTGCATGTATTTCTGGGTAGTTACACGAGAAATTGTTGATTCATGCATATCAACAGCTTCGGCGATATCATTAAGTACCATAGGTCGCATTGCCTCTGGCCCATACTCAAAAAAACCTTGCTGACGTTGAACAATACAGTTAGAAACTTTCAGCAGTGTATCATTTCGACTTTCTAAACTTTTAATAAACCATTTAGCCTCTTGGAGGTTAGAACGAATAAACTGATTGTCATCAGATGATTTCATACTTTTAGTCAATGCCGCATATTGCTGATTAATACTTAATCTCGGTGCGGTACTTGGATTTAGCTCAACCACCCAACGACCATTTTTCTTTTCTACCGAAACATCGGGAATGACATATTGATCATCACTTTTAATCACTGCATCACCGGGACGAGGATTTAAAGATTGAATCAAACGTAAAGCTTCACGTAATTGCTCTTCTTTTAAACGCGTCTTGCGCATAATTTGACGATAGTCGCGATTGCCGAGTAAATCAATGTGTTCTTTGATAATAATTTTTGCATGTTCAAGATATTCAGTATCTTTATCAAACTGATTTAATTGAATAAGTAAGCAATCTGCAATCGAGCGTGCGCCAACCCCGATAGGGTCAAACATATTAATACGTTTAATTACTGCTTCTACTTCATCAAGTTCCACTTCATCAACACCAATACTTTCTAAAATATCTTCAGCAGAGACTGTCAAATAGCCCGCGTCATCGATAGCATCAATAATTGCCGTTGCTATTGCTGAGTCTGTTTCTGAAAAAGGGGTTAATTCCATTTGCCAACGCAAATGGTCTTGAATTGAATCGGTAGTTTCGCCTTGATAAGTATAGTCTTCTGATGGTGCAGAGCTCACTCCACTGCCAGTTCCTGCGCTGTAATTATCGTCCCAAGTAGAGTCGACACTTAGTTCTTCAGGAATATCTTTGCTTTCCATAGCTTCCGTCGTGCTTATCTCATCACTCGTCGGTGTAGAGTCTTCACTTCCGTCAGATGCTGTAGGTTGGCTAGTTTCAACTGAAGCCGAATAAGATTCCTCATAAGCTTCCGTTTTATCCTCATCGTTTGACGATGACGACTCATCCACCTCTAATAGTGGATTACTGTCCAATGCTTCTTGAATTTCTTGTTGTAAATCCAAGGTCGACAATTGCAAAAGCTTTATCGCTTGCTGCAATTGCGGCGTCATTGTTAGTTGCTGTCCTATACGGAGTTGCAGTGATGGGCGCATCTATGTTTATTAATTTCCTATTGTTATAATAATATTAATGACCACACATTAACTATAGCGTGAATTGTTCACCTAGGTATACATCTCTTACATGTTGATTCGCTAGAATTTGATCCGAATCACCTTCTGCGATTAATTCTCCATGACTCACTATGTAGGCATGTTCACAGACATCAAGGGTTTCCCTTACATTGTGATCGGTAATAAGAATACCAATACCCCGATTTTTTAAGTGTAAAATGATTTTTTTAATATCGCCAACCGAAATTGGGTCAACGCCGGCAAAAGGTTCATCTAACAATATAAATTTAGGATCTGCAGCTAACGCTCTGGCTATTTCGACTCTGCGTCGCTCACCACCAGATAAGCTCATCCCAGTATTATCTTTTATATGGCCAATATTGAATTCTTCAACTAAATGTTCAAGCTTTTCTTGACGTTGCACTTCATTTAATTCTTTGCGAGTTTGCAAAATCGCCATGATATTGTCATGTACGGTAAGCTTACGAAAAATGGAGGCTTCCTGAGGTAAGTAACCTATCCCCTTTCTTGCCCGTTCGTGCATAGGCAACATCGTTATGTCTTCATCACTTAACACAATCGAGCCTTCGTCATTAGGGACTAAACCAACAATCATGTAAAAAGAGGTTGTTTTACCTGCCCCATTTGGGCCGAGTAAGCCAACGATTTGTCCTTCGCTCACTTTTAAACTGACATCTTTTACAACACGACGTCCTTTATATGATTTAGCTAGACCTTTTGCTTCTAATGTAACCGCACTCATACGCTACTTTTTGTCCTTGGCTTTAGGCTTTAAAATAGTTGTCACGGTTTCATCCGCATTACTGCCGCTTTCCGCGCTAAGTTGCTCTGTTTGCGTGTTGTATACAATTTTACTGCCTGTTACTTCACTGCCCGCTTGTTTTAGCAAGGCATTACCTGAAATAGTGACAATGAAAGTCGCAGGATCATAGCGAATTTCATCAGCCTCTAAAGTGATCAGTGAACCATCTTCAAGCTCTTGCTTGAAAGACGCCGGCTGTCCCTTAGCAACGTAAGTTTTTGTATCGTTTTCAATGTGGCTGAACACTTGAACCAGATCAGCCTTAATAGACAATGTTCCCTGAGTAATAACAACGTCATCTAAATAAGTGACTATTTTGTTTTTTAAGTCGCCAGCAAGACGTTGCGATTTAATATCAACGTCTTTTTCTAAGTCTAGCTTCGCGGCATACAATTGGGTTGTCATCAAGATGCTACTAAAAGCAAGTAGACTAGCCAGTGATTTTTTTAAAAATGGTTTGTACATGTTCTGTTAATGCCATTTGTTTGGTGTTTAAGTCAATAATTAAGCCTGAACCATACATAGTAAAATTCTTACCTTGTACTAAGATAGTTTGGTCTGAGCTTATTATATTCGTATTTAAATCTAACTCTAGGTATTTACAGTGAATTTCCTGAATTAGACTGTCTGGCTCTGTTGATTTTAATATTACGCGATTTTTCAAGACGACACGATTATTATCGTACAATGTCGCCTCTTTAGCGCTAACCTGCCAAGGCGCATTACTCTCTTTTGGATATACCGTATAAAATGGTAACTCAAAATTGGTTATAGAGAGACTTGAAAAATGTTCCATACGAGATGCTTCCAACTCGTAAGACAAAAAGCCATGCTCGTTATAAAAATCGCTATTTAAAACTTCGGCAACAAAATCAGGAGTGAGTTCCGATTGTGGCGATGTCTGCTCTTCAACTAATGAAGCTCTCCATTGCAAGGTACCATATATCGCAAGGCTGAATAAGAAAAATAATAAAACAGCGCTATAAAGGCGGGTCATACACTCGCGCCTTTTGCGCCGTTGAGTGTACCTTGAGTTAGCATGATTAAATCACAAAGCTCTCGTACAGCACCAAACCCACCACGGGTAAAGGTTCTATAATTTGATTTGGCAACCACTAAAGGGTGCGCATCGGCGACTGCAACACCTAAACCAACATGTTCTATACAAGGCAAATCGGGGCAGTCATCGCCAATGAAAGCAACCTCGTCAGCTCTTAGATTTAGGGTTTGAATTAATTTGATTAAGGCAGGGAGTTTATCTTCTTCGCCCTGAATAATATGGCTGACATTAAGTGCTGACATTCTATTTTTAACAATAGCAGAACGTCGCCCAGTAATAACCGCTACGATCACACCACTTGTAACTAGGGCTTTAATACCAAAACCATCTTTCGTATGAAACGCCTTTAATTCTTCACCATCATTGCCAAGGTAAATTCGACCATCGGAAAAAACACCATCAACATCACAAACGAGCAGTTTAATGCGCTCAGCTTTTTGCAAAACATCAGGTTCAATTTGACCATACAAGGTGTTCATTTTTAAATTACTCCAGATTTAAGCAAGTCATGCATATTCATCGCACCAATAGCCTTGTTGTTTTTATCAACAATGATTAAACCATTAATTTTATTGTCTTCCATAATTTTTAGCGCTTCTGCCGCTAACATATCGGCCTGAGCGACACGTGGAGAACGAGTCATTACAGTTTCAATAAGGTCTTGATGAATATCGATTTTATCTTCTAAGACCCGACGTAAATCACCATCAGTAAACAGTCCTGTTAGCACACCTTCTTCGTCGACTACTGCCGTCATTCCTAGCCCTTTAGCTGACATTTCTACGAGTGCGTCTTTAATATAAGCGGTTTGTTTTATAATAGGTAATCGATCATCCTTATGCATGATGTCAGCAAGCCTTAACAGTAACCTTTTTCCTAAACTGCCTCCGGGATGAGATAAAGCAAAATCATCCGCGGTAAAACCACGGGCATTGAGCAACGCGACGGCAAGCGCATCACCCATGACCAAAGTAGCGGTGGTACTTGAGGTGGGCGCCAATCCTAACGGACAAGCTTCTTGAGATACTTTAATGCAAACATGAGTATCACTTAGCTTTGCCAAAGTAGATGATGGGTTGCTAGACATAGCAACCAATTTAGCGCCAATACGTTTGATGACCGGAATAATACCAATGACTTCGCCGGTTTCTCCCGAGTTAGATATGGCTAACACTATATCATCTTTAGTTACCATGCCTAAATCACCGTGACTAGCTTCGCCAGGATGAACAAAAAAAGATGGCGTACCGGTACTTGCAAAAGTCGCTGCAATCTTACCGCCAATATGGCCTGACTTGCCCATTCCAATAACAATCACACGCCCTTTACACTCAAACATAAACTGGCAAGCCTGCTCAAAACCTTCATCGATATATTGCTCTAGCTCCGCTACCGCTTGCTTTTCGATATTAATCACATCTAACGCTAATGACTTAAAAATACTCATATTCTTCCTTAAGAATTCAACTGGCTAAATAAAAGCACTTGATAAGCAATAAACGTAGCAAGCAAAGTGATGCCTTTTAAGCGAGTTATCCTAAAGCCTTTTCGTCGACTAAAACATAAAAAGAACAGCAATAATGTAACCGCAAGCATATAAGGTGAATCACGGGTGGCAGCATTACTATCAATAACACCTGGCGCAATTAAACCTGGCAAAGCTAAAACCGCTAATATATTGAAAATATTTGAGCCAATAATATTACCTAATGCTAAGTCGTCTTCCTTCTTAATAATACTCATTATGCTCGCTGCCAATTCTGGCAAACTGGTACCAATAGCAATGATGGTTAGGCCTATAACTAGATCACTAACCCCAAACGTTTTTGCGATAAATACTGATGAGTCGACTAAATAACTGGCGCTTAGTGGTAATGCAATTAACCCCAACACAAGCCAGAATATAGCAGCCCCCGTAGACACACCTTCAGGAACGTCCTGCTCGGCCTCTAAAATTAAAGGGTCATCAACCGGAGCGGTTTTAGCTCGACGCAATGTCAGCATTAATAACCCGATAATATATAAAGCAAAACCAATAATGAGTATTAGGCCTTCGACAAAAGTAAGCTGACTATCCATCAACATCCAATACGCTATTGCCGTCACTCCTAAAATGAGTGGGATCTCTCTTTTTACTGTGGTAGACGACACCGAAAGAGGTTTAAACAAGGCAGTAATACCAAGCACTAAAGCAATATTAGTAATATTCGACCCTATTGCATTACCTACCGCAGTATCGGGATTATCATTAAGCGAGGCGGTCGCAGCCACCATCATTTCAGGTGCAGAAGAGCCCATAGCCACGATGGTTAACCCGATAATCATTGGCGCAACACCTAAATTCCGAGCTAATGATGACGCTCCAAAAACAAATTTATCTGCACTCCACACCAATACAACTAAAGATAATAATAGAATAAAAATTTGCAGTAACATTAATCACTCCCAACGGCTTTCGTTAATTGTCGCGATTAATACACGAAAAAAAAAGGATAAAGTGCTTTCTGGCACAAAAATCCGACTTAGTCGGCGATTTTTTCATCAAATAACGAACATTCCAATGATATTCTAGCTTTTAATTAATTATTCATTCAAATTGTAGGACTATTTTTCGCCCTTGCACGTTTAAATTAACTGTAAAAAAATGTGATTTTGAGATGCACTATCATCTAGCCTAAGGTAATATTCGCCTTTCAGTATATACCTGTTACGTAGATGTTAAGAACGATAAAAAATGTCAGAAACTTTGGTTGATGTAAAAAATATCACATTTAGGCGAGGTGAGCGGGTCATTTATGACGATATCAGCTTATCCATTCCCAAAGGCAAAATCACGGCAATTATGGGACCAAGTGGTATTGGTAAAACTACCCTATTAAGATTAATGGGTGGACAAATTCGACCAGAATCTGGCCAAATTCTTTTTGATGGCTATGACATTCCTAAACTATCTAGAGCAGAATTGTATGACGTAAGAAAACGAATGAGCATGCTGTTTCAAAGTGGCGCTTTATTCACTGAAATGTCGGTTTATGACAATATTGCGTTTCCAATCAGAGAACATACCCAATTATCAGAGCCTTTAATTGAAAAAATAGTGTTAATGAAACTTGAAGCGGTTGGTTTGCGTGGCGCTCGTTTTTTGAAACCTAGCGAGCTATCGGGTGGTATGGCACGAAGAGCTGCATTAGCACGTGCGATAGCTTTAGATCCTGAGCTCATTTTGTATGATGAACCCTTTGCCGGACAAGACCCTATCTCTATGGGGGTGATTGTTCGACTGATCAAAGCACTCAATGATGCATTAGGCTTAACATCGGTAGTTGTTACTCATGACGTCCAAGAAGTAATGAGCATAGCCGATTACATTTACATTATCGCTGAACGAAAAATTATTGGCCATGGCACACCTGAACAAATCCGTCAGCAAGACTCTCCGCTCGTTAAACAGTTTGTCGATGGCGAAGCAGATGGCCCAGTGCCTTTCCATTACAAGGCGGCTGATTATCAATCAGAATTGATCAAGGGGAGTAAATAATATGAATAGTATTCAAACTCTCGGTCGCAACGCTATCCACTTTATTTCAGGTTTAGGCAAAGCAGTGCTTATTCTGTTGTCAGCCATTGCGCACATCCCTAATCCAAGAAAAGGTATGCCATTACTGATCAAGCAACTTTATAATGTTGGCGTGATGTCCTTGGTGATCATTATGGTTTCAGGAACATTCATTGGAATGGTGCTTGCTTTGCAAGGTTATACCATTCTAGTTGACTTCGGTGCCGAAGCGAGTCTCGGACCCATGGTTGCCTTATCCTTACTGAGGGAGCTAGGTCCCGTGGTAGCTGCCTTATTATTTGCTGGGCGTGCAGGTTCAGCGCTCACGGCTGAAATAGGGTTAATGAAAGCGACAGAACAGCTCTCAAGTATGGAAATGATGGCTGTTGATCCTTTGCGCCGAGTGATTGCACCAAGATTTTGGGCCGGTTTTATTAGTTTGCCGTTTTTGGCGGCTATATTTTCTCTGGTCGGGATTTTGGGCGCACACTTAGTGGGTGTTGATTGGTTGGGCGTAGATTCAGGCACATTCTGGTCTGTTATGCAGTCAAAAGTAGAGTTCGGTGAAGACATTCTTAATGGTATTATTAAAAGTATTGTTTTTGCATTTGTTGTAACATGGATCGCGGTTTATAAAGGGTACAGTTGTGAACCAACATCTGAAGGTATCAGCAAAGCTACAACATCGACGGTTGTGCAATCGTCACTGCTAGTTCTTGGTTTAGATTTTATCTTAACGGCACTAATGTTTACTAATTAACAAGTCCGTATTTTTAGCATTTTATATATTATTTGGTGAAGGAAATGACATCCAAAAAAGTTGAATTTATCGTTGGGTTATTTGTCGCACTTGGGATTGCAGCAATTCTCATTTTATCAATAAAAGTAGCGGATTCAGGCTTGTCTGGAAACGGTAATACGTATCAGTTATATGCTAAATTTGACAATATTGGTAGCTTGAAAGTTCGCTCACCAATAAAAGTAGGTGGCGTTGTTATCGGGCGAGTCAGCAATATTACGCTTGATAAGGATGATTTTATGCCAGTCGTCACGTTAGAAATTAATACGCAATACAGTGATTTTTCAGAAACAACGTCGATATCAATCCTTACTGCGGGTTTATTAGGTGAGCAATATCTAGGATTAGAGCCTGGGTTTATTGATGAAACATTTGATACTTTAAAGCCAGGTGACTACATTGAAGATACTAAGCCGGCATTAGTTTTAGAAGAATTGATTGGACAATTTTTATTTAGTCAAGGAAATGGTGGATAATGATGACGATTAAAAAGCTAGCGATTGTATTATTGACGTTAACTTTATCTTGTTTTGCGTCAGCCGAGGAAGTCGATAAATCAAACCCTTATCACATGATCAGGGAAGTCGCTGACATTACTTTTAAGCGGTTTGCCAACGAGCACGTTGAAATAAGAAAGCAACCTAATATATTAAAAGATATTATTAGAGAAGAATTGCTGCCTTACATTGACTATAAGTACGCTGCATATAAAGTATTAGGCAGTTATTTAAAGCAAACAACAAGGGAAGAACGCGACGCTTTTGTTCCTATTTTCACAGAGTATTTAATCGCTGCCTATGCACAAGTATTTACACTCTATAACCAACAGCTTGTTGAATTTGAGCCAGCAAGAGAGATTGACGAAACGTCAAAAATTTTGGTGGTTCGAACATCTATTATAGAACCCGGCAGAGACCCGATTAACATTGCTTTTAAAGTAAGAAAAGACAAAAGAACCAAAGAATGGCGTGCATTCGACATGATCGCAGAAGGGGTCAGTTTACTTGATAGCAAGCAATCTGAACTCAGTGGTGTTATTAGGCAAAATGGCTTGACTCATGTCACCGAAATGCTGAAAGAAAAGGCGACTCGCGATATTGTATTTAAGGATGAAAAGTCGTCGTGAATGACCTTTCAAATGTAACTGTCGATATTAACAAGGGCTTTATTTCAGGGCCCTTGAACCGTGATACTGTCTCTTGCTTTGAGCGCAATTATCACCAAAATTTGCTTGAACAATCAAACAAAAAAACAGTTGCTTTAGATTTAGCAAACATAACCTCCGTTGATACTGCCGGTCTAGCATGGTTACTTTTATTGCTAGAAACGGCTATTAGTATCGACTGTCAATTATCCTTCATCAATCTCCCTGACGACTTATTAAAGTTGGCAAAATTGAGTGCAGTTGACACTTTTATCACCAAGAACGCATAACCCTGCGATTTGCTAGCATTAGGAGCTTACCTTGGATATCTCAGAAATAGAAAAACTCATCAACGACGCCGTGTCGTTGGATGAATTACACGTAAAATTTGACGGTTCACAATGCCAGGTAACAGCCGTTGGCGCTGTATTTGAAGAGTTGAGCCGCGTAAAAAGACAACAAGCAATATATGCCCCGCTGACACCAGCGATAAACGAGGGTACAATTCATGCTGTAACTATTAAAACGTTCACGCCAGCACAATGGCAGCGTGACAAGATGTTTAACCTTTAAACACCCCACAAGAAGATATATCCTTTGGACGCATTTAAAATAAACGGTGGCAACCGACTTTCCGGTGAAGTCACTATCTCTGGTGCTAAAAACGCCGCGTTACCTATTCTTATGTCGGCAATATTGTCAGATAGCACAATAGTCATACACAACGTTCCTCGTTTGAATGATATCAACACGACAATCAAGCTATTAACACAGCTAGGAGCTCAAGTCAGCTGGGTTGATGATAATAGCCTATCTATTAATGCAAGCACGATTGATCAACATCGCGCGTCTTACGAACTAGTGAAAACAATGCGTGCATCGATCTTAGTCCTAGGGCCGTTGTTAGCAAAATTTGGCCATGCCGAAGTTTCACTTCCTGGCGGCTGCGCAATCGGCGCTCGCCCTGTTGATTTGCACATTCATGGCTTAAAGCTAATGGGTGCTGATATTGAAGTTGAGAACGGTTATATCATCGCTAAGAAAACCGGCCGCTTATCTGGCGCGACTATTTTTATGGATACTGTAAGCGTAACAGGTACTGAAAACTTAATGATGGCTGCAGCCCTAGCGAATGGCACTACCGTGATTGAAAATGCGGCAAGAGAGCCAGAAATTGTTGATTTAGCCAACTGCCTAAATTCGATGGGAGCTAAGGTCAAAGGTGCTGGTACTGATACATTAACAATTGACGGTGTAGAAAACTTACACGGCAGTGAATACCAAGTAATGGCTGACCGCATCGAGACCGGTACTTTCCTCGTCGCTGCTGCGGTGACCCAAGGTCATGTTAAATGTTTAAATACAGATCCTAAGGCTTTAGATGCGGTATTGAGTAAGCTGCAAGAATCTGGCGCTGTGGTTACTACAGGTGACGATTGGATAGAGCTATCCATGGAACAACGCCCAAAAGCCGTCAATATTAGAACAGCACCCCACCCTGCATTTCCAACGGATATGCAGGCCCAGTTTGTCACCTTAAACGTGATCGCCGAAGGAAGTGCTCATATTACTGAGACTATTTTCGAGAATCGCTTTATGCATGTCCCTGAATTACAGCGCATGGGTGCGGATATTGACTTGGAAGGTAATACAGCAATCACTAAAGGCGTAGACCATTTAACTGGTGCACAAGTCATGGCAACAGATTTAAGAGCTTCTGCGAGCCTAGTTATCGCAGGCTTAGTATCAACATCTGAGACGCAAGTTGACCGCATCTATCACATTGATAGAGGTTACCAACATATAGAAGATAAGCTCAGTAAACTTGGTGCTGACATAAAACGCGTTAAACAAACTAATTAACGAGTTCCAAAGAATTGATTGAATAGAAAAAAAAGCCTGCACATTAAACACGCAGGCTTTTTTAATCCGCCAATAAAGGCATCTGATACCAACTGAATTAATGAATTGGTATGACATGTCTCTATATTTTTAGGACGTTTAAATAATCTGAACTTGAAGGATAAATAGTATGGTCATTGAAAAATATATACTTGCCATTGATCAAGGTACAACAAGCTCACGAGCGATTTTATTCAATACATTAGGTGTCGCAGTTTTTAGCGCTCAAGAAGAATTTCCGCAGCACTACCCAAAAAGTGGCTGGGTTGAACACGGCCCTGAAGATATTTTGCAAAGTGTGTTGCGTACGTGTCACAAGGTAATCAATGACAATAACGTTAAAGCGGGACAAATTGTCAGTATCGGGATATGCAATCAACGTGAAACCACTTTAGTGTGGCGAAAAGATTCAGGCCAGCCTATTTACAACGCAATTGTCTGGCAGGATAGACGTACTTCAGGTTATTGCCATGAGCTGATTGAACAGGGACTTACCGAACAAGTATCAAGTAAAACAGGTTTATTAATTGACCCTTATTTCTCGGCAACAAAAATTCGCTGGATACTAGACCATGTTGAAGGGGCCAGGGAGCTAGCTCAAGAGAACAAGCTCGCATTTGGTACCGTTGATAGCTATTTACTTTGGCACCTAACCGGTGGCAAATCCCATATGACTGACGCCACTAATGCTTCTCGTACTATGATCTATAATATTCATGAACACCACTGGGATAATGAGCTGTTGAAATTGTTCGATATCCCAGCCAATATTTTGCCTGACGTGATGGATAGCTCGGCAAACTTTGGAGTAACCAGTCCAGAACTTTTTGGCCAAAGTATTCCGATTCAAGGTATTGCCGGCGATCAACAAGCTGCTTTATTTGGACAAACCTGCTTTGAGCCTGGTATGGCTAAGAGTACCTATGGCACTGGCTGTTTTCTTATGGTTAATACCGGTGACAAATTACTTCATTCTACCCACAAGTTACTTTCTACCATTGCTTATCAATTAGCAGGCAAAACCTATTATGCCTTTGAAGGGAGTATATTTGTTGCGGGTGCAGTCGTGCAGTGGATGCGAGATGGTATTGGCTTAATCAACTCAGCTGACGAGACTGAACAACTAGCAAAACAGGCGGCTGTTGATCATGGCGTTTATTTCGTTCCTGCATTTACAGGGCTAGGAGCTCCTTATTGGGATCCGGATGCTCGAGGAGCAATATTTGGTCTGACCCGAGCTACTGGCATTGATGAAATCGTCTCTGCTGGTCTTCAATCAATAAGCTATCAAACCAGAGATTTACAGATCGCGATAGCTAAAGATGGTATCGATATTCAAACTATACGCATTGATGGTGGCATGGCAGTTAATGATTGGTTTGTGCAATTTTTATCTGACACCTTGGCAATTGACATCGATCGACCAACGACAATAGAAACATCCGCACTTGGTGTAGCTTACTTAGCAGGCTTACAAGCAGGTATTTACGACTCTCTTGAGCATATTCAGTCGTTATGGAAAGCTGAGTCAAAAGTAACACCTCAGATGAATAATGATAAACGAGAGACACTTTACAGTGGTTGGCTAGACGCTGTTCGCCGAGTACTATCTTAAAACGATTATAGACTGAACAATAACAAACAACTGGCATGAAACCATCAGAAAGTTAAAGGTGTGATATTGTTATTATCGGATCGCCATTCCCTCGATCATTAAACTTAAAACCTGCTGCCCCTAGCCTGTTAATCATCAATTATTCGGGAGAAAGTAGCTTTCCATCATATCTAATACATACTGAACTGAAAGAACCTCTATCTGCGTCACATTTGATGAGCTAATTTCTCCTTCCTTATTGCCATACGCTACATCAACCGTGTCAGGTTTATTGTCATGTAATAGGAATACAATTTTCTTATCCTGAATCGGCGCATCGATAGTAACAGCATCAGCATTCAGTCCTTGATTCCTCAATGCTTTATCAATTATCCCTAACAGCGTATCGACACTCGTATGTTTAGTATAAAACTGATCATTGGCTTGCGCGATAATTTCAGAAACTTGCTTTAGTATTGGCTTCATTTGAATAACATTTTCTCCTTGAAATGCACGACTATTAACGATTCTATGAAAAATTACCAGTGTTTATTCAGACATAACATTTTTTACTCATACTCAGGTTTTTATGATGGTCATCATAACTTCAGGACTAACAATTTTTTGGCTAATTGATGAGCTTATTTTTATATTAAGTTTCACTTTGTATGGGCAAGAGCTTTCACAACCTAGCGAGACAACATCAGAACACCCTAATTAGAGCCCGGCTGCACTTGGTTACTGTCAGTTAGGCTTAGCCAACAACTAACTTCCTTTGCTCACTCAAACCCATGGCTAACACGAACGGATCTTGTTTTTGACCAGCAATAAAACCTTCTTTATCGACGATATTTTTCCACTGATGCTCGATTAAGCATTGGGCAACGGCTCCACCAAGCGTTGAGCCTGGCCCTAAAATAATAAGCTTGTCTGGCGCAAATTCTTTAATTGCCACTTCTATTGCTCGGCTAAATTGGTAAGGTTCCACCACCTGATTTTGTAAGGTGTAGTTGTACAGTGCTTGCACATTGGTACTATGGGGTTGCCAAATATTACCCACCCCATCAATCAGTGGGATTTTAGGGGCGCGAAACAATGAACCAGACAAAATCTCTTGGGCTTTGTTTGCTACCGCTTGCAGCAATGGGGTATGAAATGCGGCATGATTAAATAGATTCATCGGATATCTGTCATCAAGTAAAGGCAATTTTTCTTCTAGCGCCTTCAAGCCCAAAGAATTACCACCAAAAACGCGATAGCCGCCGAGCTCTATAGACAAATAGAGTTCTGCACCTTTGAGTAATTTCACTTCTGCTACCGCTTTATCCAGTAACGCAATCAGACTCTGATCGGTACGCCAATGTTGGTCAATAACAGGGTAAATCAACTGCCCTCCGATGACTCCTTCACTCATCATTGACCCCATCGTATTAATCAGTTGTATTGCGCCTTTTTCATCTAATGCATTTGCCGCCGCTAACGCTATGTACCAACCCATTGAATTACCAGTAACGGCAACAATGTCATACTGCTTAGGGTCGATGGATTTAAAGTCTGCCAGCGCACAGGCATAGATGAGTGCAGAGGCATTTTCACCGGCGGTGTGGGTGCGCATGGAATAGTTATCCATGCTATCAAGTGCTGAGATTGTGATTTGATCTTGTTGCGTACGATAGTCGTCAATAACTTCAACTAGCTCTTTTTTGTCGGCATGTAAACGCGTTAAATAGCCTAGTTCTTCTTTGTTATAGGTGCCTCGACCAGGGCAAATAACGACAACACGTTGTTTCTTCTGTGTCATGATTTACTCCTAACTGCTTCTCTTTTATGAGTGGCTTTTTGCACAATTGCCTGTGCTGCTGTCACTATATCTTGTTCTGACGGCAACACATGATAGGCAGCGCTGCCGAGCGGGATAAAACAATCTTTGGCGGTCACTCGCGTTGCAGATAGCGGCGTCGTATTAGCGTTTTCATTAATCAGTGTCATCAAGGCTTCACTGATTGAGCCAGTTTCACGACATTCATCAACAATGAGTACGTGCTGACACGCATTAACTTGCTCAATAATGCCTTGTTCGTCGAGCGGTGCTAACCAACGTAAATCAATAATTCGCGCTTTAATGCCACTAGCGATTAACTGTTGCTCCGCTTTTCTCGACAAGTAATAACCATTGCCATAAGTTAAAATACAAAGCTCATCGCCGTCACCATGGACACTAATTGTCTGGTCAATAACATGCTCAGATAACGACTGGTGCTGATATTTCGATGTCCATAAACCATCGCCTTCTTCGAATAAGTCTTTTGCCATGTAAAGCGCAATAGGCTCCAAAAACACCACGATTTTTTGCTGCTCTTGGGCAATCTTTAATGAACTTCTCATCATTTCCACAGCGTCTTGACCCTTTGACGGACAAGCCATCACTAAGCCAGGTATATCTCTAAACACCGCAAATGAGTTGTCATTATGGAAATGACCACCAAAGCCTTTTTGATAGGCTAAACCGGCGATACGGATGACCATAGGGTTAGTAAACTGCTTATTGGAGAAAAACGACAATGTCGCCGCTTCACCGCGGATTTGGTCTTCGGCATTGTGAACATACGCTAAAAACTGAATCTCTGGTACAGGAAGAAATCCATTATGTGCAAGACCAATAGCACCACCTAGTATCGATTGTTCATCGAGCAAAGTATTCATCACTCGGTTTTTACCAAAACGCTCACTCAGTTTCGCGGTAACGTTATAAACGCCGCCTTTTTTGGCGATATCTTCACCGAGCATCACCATGTTCTGCTGTTCAGCAAGGGCATCGAGCAAAGTCCAGTTGAGCATTTTAGCTAAATGCTGTGGTTTGGCTAAGTTATGTTTTTCATGAGCAAAAAGCTTAGCCCGTTCAGCGTCGCTAACTAGGCGCAAGTAGTCATTTGCTCTTTCATTGGGGATGATTGAGTCCATGACTTGTGCTGCGTTTACTAGTCGCGGACGAGTCACTACTTGCTCTGCAATAATTGCCACTCGAGTGGCAATATCTTGATAGAGACTAATGATCTGCTGTTCATCTAAAATACCATTATCTAAGAGTATTTTTGCGGTGTGCAATAAGGGGTCTTGTCGTTCTATGGCTTCGGTCTCTTCAACGGCACGATAGACAAATTCTGCGTCAGAGCCAGCATGACCGAGTAGGCGTACGGTTCTGACATGCAAAAATACTGGGCGCTGCTGTTCTCTGGCAATATCTGCCGCTTGTTTAGCTTTTTGATAGGTATCTAAAACATTTAAACCATCGCAATAGAGGTAGGTGATTCCGGCGCGATTTTTAAAGTTAGCCGCAATCCAACCCGTGGGTGTTGAAGTAGAAATGCCAATACCATTGTCTTCACAAATAAACACCACGGGCATAGGTATTGACTGATAAGCAACCCAGCCCGCGCAGTTTATCGCGCCTTGCGTGGTCGAATGATTGGCAGAAGCGTCACCAAAATTACAGATAATAACACTATCGTCCTTTAACTCACCTTTGTGTTGTAAACGTTTGGATAAACCAATACCAAAAGCCGCGCCCATTGCCTTAGGCAAGTGCGAAGCTATGGTACTGGTTTGGGGAGGAATGTTGAGCGCCTTGCTACCAAGCACTTTGTGTCGGCCACCCGAGATAGGGTCTTCACTAGATGCCGCAAATGAAAGCAACATATCGTAAAGCGGTGTTTGTCCATTGACTTCTTTACTTCGCTGAATGCAGAAAGCACCGCTTCGATAATGCAAAAATGCCATATCATCTGAGCGAAATGCCTTAGCATAAGCAGCATTGCCTTCATGACCTGCACTGCCTATGGTATAAAAACTTTGTCCCTGCTTTTGCATCACTCTTGACTGCAGGTCTAAATGTCGACTCATCACCTGAGTTTCAAAAAGATCAACCACATCTTCTTTACTCAAACCGACCGCTTCAAGCGTTAATTTTCTTTGCTGTGGAAGCGCTCCCTCTCGAACAAAGGTTATAAAGTTATCTTTTACACACTGATTGCGATCAGCCATGCCTGCCCCTTAATTTTAGCGTACACTCAATTGAATCACTGAAAACACGGTTAGAAAAATGCTTGGATGCCAGTTTGTGCACGACCAAGAATTAAGGCATGAACATCGTGTGTTCCTTCATAAGTGTTGACCGCTTCAAGGTTCATGACATGGCGAATAATATGAAACTCATCGCTGATCCCATTACCGCCGTGCATATCTCTAGCTGTGCGAGCAATATCAAGCGCTTTGCCGCAAGAGTTGCGTTTAATCAATGAAATAGCTTCAGCAGGCAACAAGCCATCGTCCATTAAGCGACCGGCTTGCAAACAAGCAAATAGCCCAGTGGTAATCTCGGTTTGCATATCGGCGAGTTTTTTCTGAATAAGTTGCGTTGCAGCTAACGGTTTACCGAACTGTTGACGGTCTAATGTGTACTGACGCGCACCATGCCAACAGAATTCTGCCGCACCGAGTGCGCCCCACGAAATACCGTACCTTGCTTTATTTAAACAACCAAAGGGCCCAGATAAACCCGCCGCATTAGGTAACAGATTTTCAGCAGGAACGAAGACCTTGTCCATCACGATTTCGCCGGTAATCGATGCCCTAAGTGAAAATTTACCTTCAATTTTAGGTGCGGATAACCCTGCCATCCCTTTTTCTAAAATAAAACCTTTGATAACGCCATCAAGCTTGGCCCAAACGACGAAAACATCAGCGATCGGTGAATTAGTGATCCACATTTTATTACCGGTAATATGGTAACCACCGTCTACAGGAACCGCTCGGGTTGATAAGCTGGCTGGATCAGAGCCTGAATCTGGCTCAGTTAAGCCGAAACAGCCAATCCACTCGCCTGATGCCAGTTTGGGTAAGTATTTTTGTCTCTGTTCTTCGCTACCATAAGTATAAATAGGATGCATCACTAATGATGATTGCACGCTCATCGCACTGCGATAACCACTATCGACGCGTTCGACTTCTCGAGCAACTAGCCCATAGACAACATGGTTGACGCCCGCACAACCGTATTTTTCAGGCAAAGTACAACCTAATAAACCCAGTTCGCCTAACTCTTTCATAATGTTGGCATCGAAGTGTTCGTGCCGGTTTGCATCGAGTACTCGGGTCATTAACTTATCTTGGCAATACTGATGCGCCGTATCACGGATCATCCGTTCTTCTTCCGTTAATAATGAATCAAAGCAAAGTGGGTCTTGCCAGTTAAATACTGGGCGATTTTTTGAAGTTGTCATATGGTGATCCCAAATAAGTGATACTTGTTGATTATTTTTTGAGTTTAATCAACACTAAGCTAAAGTTGAAATATAGTTTTTCTTTACCAGGTATAGGAAGAAACTATAGCTATAATCTTAAATTGATAGCGATTCGTTATCACGATTAGCGCCTTGTTAGCGGAACAGTCAAATAATGGATTTAAAAACCCTTAAATATTTTATTTCGGTATTTGAGACCAAAAGTTTCAGTGGCGCGGCAAAGCAATGTTTTGTCGCACAACCATCAATTTCTGCCGCTATTTCACAACTAGAACAAACGCTTAAGGTTAAGCTATTTATCCGTCATGCACGTGGCGTAAAACCCACCGAACAAGGAGTAAAGCTCTACCCCTTAGCAAAAAAGCTGACGGGTCAGGCTGATGCCATTAAACAGACCTTTAATGCACAGAATAAAAAACAAGAGTTTAGGCTAGGAGTGACTAAAGGACTAGGGGTTAGCCGCATGAGCTTACTCCTTAAAGATTTAACCACAGCCGAACCCCAGCTAGCATTAACACTCGTTCCACCTAATGAGCCTAGCGATGCCAAAATTGTCACTAAAGATGAGTTAAATCCGCAGGATAATTTCATTCCTATCTGGCAAGAAGATTACCTGTTGGCAATGCCTTATCACCATGTTTTAAGTTTAAAAGAGCAGATCAAGTTAAGCGATTTTGAAAACCTTGCCATGATTCAGCGAACCCCTTGTCACGCTTGGCGATCACTTGAAGATACACTCGCTATCGCTGGAGTTAGCTTAGATGTGCGCGCTAAAATCCAGACAATTGACTACGCGCTAGGGTTAGTAAGCGCCGACTTAGGTTGCGCACTCGTTCCGGCATATCCAGAAGTACTAGAACATAGTAATATTATTTTTCGCCCCATCGAAGATGTGCAACTTCGCCGTGAAATCGTCTTAGCCTATCAGCAGGAACTTCCAGCATTAAATACCTTAAAAGTAATTGTCGCCCAATATAGAAATGAATAAGCCTAACCGCCCGTGACAAATCAGAAATCGTTTTGTTATACATTTGTGATAAGTTCGTGACCGCGCCGCAATAACTCAATTTCATACTCTTTATCAATGATTCAAACATCACAATAAAAGAGAGAAAGCCATGTATAGATCTAAGTCATTGATTGCAGCCAGCCTGTTGATTGCAACCTCAAGTTTCGCCTATGGACAAGAATTAGAAATCACCGTTACTAACCTAACCGCTGGAACCTATTTCACACCCTTGATTACCGCAGCTCACAGCAGCGAACTTGCCATGTTTACCTTAGGGGAAGCCGCGTCACCAGAACTACAAATGGTGGCCGAAGGTGGAGATATTTCTGGTCTTTCATCAATACTGACTAATGCCAATGCTGATGTTAATGAAAATCCGGCGGCTGGTTTATTAGCACCGGCAACTTCGACAACGTACATGATGACCAATAGTGACGGGAATGATTATCTATCCATGACAACTATGGTTTTACCTACCAACGATGGTTTTGTAGGTTTAAACAGTTGGAAAATTCCCGACGAGTCAGGCACTTATAACGTATACCTCAATGCCTACGATGCTGGAACTGAAGCTAACAATGAGATCGTTAATGGCGGTGGTGCTCCAGGCGTACTAGGCATTCCAGCAGCACCTGGCGGCATGGCAGGTACTGGCGGAACGGGTGTAACCGATACAGAGGAAAATACTTCTGTACATGTGCATCGCGGGAACTTAGGCGATGACGACTTGGCGGCAGGAAAAAGTGATATCAATAATACCGTTCATCGTTGGTTAAACCCGGTCGCTAAAATCACCATCACCGTTAAGTAGGGAAATATCATGCATATTCAAAAAAACTCTTGGTTCAAGGTCGCCATGGCAAGCGCTATGTTAACTTTGTTAACCGGTTGTCCATTTGACGATGACGACGACAATGACACGCCCGATATTGTAGTAACTCCTACGCCTCCTCCTGAGCCTGAATATAGTTATGAAATCACTATCGTTAATTTAACGAATGCACAACCTATGTCTCCAATAGCGATTGCACTGCATGCAGACGATAAGCTATGGGAAGTCGGCGTAGCTTCGTCAAGTGCTCTCGAAGTTTTAGCTGAAGGTGGTGACAACTCAGCGTTTCTTGAACAACCAGCAGTATTAGCTTCTACCAGTGGTGAAGGAGTCTTGATGCCTGGTGTGACTAGCACTTTGTCAGTCACAACTCAAGATATGGCAGCTACACATTTAACAATTACCACCATGTTAGTGAATACAAATGACGCTTACTCGGGTCTTACTGGACTAGACCTATCAACTTTTGATGTGGACCAGTCGCAATCATGGGCACTAGGTGTCTACGATGCCGGTACTGAAGCCAACTCAGAAGCGATGGGAACAATACCAGGGCCTGCTGATGGTGGTTCAGGCTATGATGAAGCTCGTGACGATATCAACTTAGTCACGATGCACTCAGGCGTTGTTACCCAGGATGATGGACTAGCAAATTCAGTGTTAACACAAGCACATCGCTTTGATAACCCTGCTATGCAACTAACAATAACACGTACTAAGTAAAGAAATCGCCCTGGCCGATTTCTCGGCCAGGGACTATGAAAGATAAAATATTAATCATTGAAGATGAACGTGATATCGCACTTTTGATTCAAACCCATATGAACGAACTTGGGCTTGAATCAGATATTTTAGATACAGGGCAACAAGGACTCGCACAGGCACTAGCTAAACCTTATCAACTAGTGATGCTAGATGTGATGCTACCGGATATCAGCGGTTTAGATATTTGTCGGCAATTACGAGATGCTAAACCTATGCAAGCGATCATGATGCTGACTTCTCGAAGCAGTGAAACCGATCGTGTGTTAGGGCTAGAACTTGGCGCTGATGACTATTTAACTAAACCTTTTAGTGTAAGAGAGCTGCAAGCTCGAGTGCGTGCTCAACTGCGCAGAGCGCATTGCATCGCTGAACTCGAAAACAGCAAACTAGAAAAAGAGGAAACTGAATTAGTCACTTGTATTGGTCAATTAATGGTTGATGATAGGTGTCACAAAGTAACTTTTAATGATAACGATATAGAGCTGACCTCTACTGAATTTGAATTGCTGAGCTTTTTAGGTAAACATCCAGATCAAGTCTTCTCAAGATCTCAATTACTCGAT